>Ga0209324_10000698_pt1 | contig 23197 bp, 29 predicted proteins | sample Rifsed19ft3_FD_184015 | JGI IMG/M metagenome (GOLD analysis project Ga0209324, IMG submission 184015) | Soil microbial communities from Rifle, Colorado, USA - sediment 19ft 3 (version 2) | ecosystem: Environmental > Terrestrial > Deep subsurface > Rock core/Sediment | place: Rifle, Colorado...
GCGTGCATGAACTCTTTGTGCGGCATGCTAAGTCCTCTTTTTCACCTCAAGGAGGTCCTTCAATTCGTTCATGAACTCCTTTATGTCCCTGAACTCCCTGTAGACCGAGGCGAACCTCACGTACGCGACCTCGTCGAGGCCCTTTATCTCTTCCATCACGGCCTCGCCCACCGAGGAGCTCGGTATCTCGCGCTCGCCCGAGTCTATGAACCTGGTCTCGAGCCTTACTACGGCCTTCTCGATGTCGTCGAGGGCTACGGGCCTCTTCTCGCAGGCCTTCATTATGCCGTTTAATATCTTCGTCCTGTCGAAGGTCTCCCTCCTGCCGTCCTTCTTCACGACGAGCGGGAGCGCCTCCTCGACCCTCTCATAGGTGGTGAAGCGTTTGCTGCAGCTCAGGCACTCCCTTCGCCTCCTCGTGGTGCTGCCGTCCTGGGAGAGCCTGGAATCTATGACCTTGTCCTCAAGGTAAGCGCAAAATGGGCATTTCATAAGGGGAAATATTATCAGAAGGGGCACACTGAAGACAAGACTTACTTTCTCCTGCTTTCTTTTTTAAAAAAAGAAAGTAAGCAAAGAAAAAACAATTTTCTCCACAAACTCGGCTGCCCATAAAAAAACCCCCGGCGTGTGCCGGGGGCCTTAATCTCTCTCAGAAGGGTTTCTGCCAGGCTTACTTCGCGCCGAGGACCGCGTCCTTGCAGGCCTTCGCGACCCTGAACTTCACTACCTTCTTGGCCGGTATCTTTATCTCAGCGCCGGTCTGGGGGTTCCTGCCGAGCCTCGCCTTCCTCTTTACGAGCACAAGCTTGCCGATGCCGGGTATCGTGAAGGAGTTCTTGGCCTCCTTGTATGAGAGCTGCGCGAGGGTGTTGATCATCTCGGCGGCGAGCTTCTTGGTTACACCGGTCTTCTTTGCGATCGAATCAGCAACCTGTGACTTGGTCAACGGCTTTCCCATCTGAACCTCCTCTTTATGTTTTGGAAGATTTGAAACCCGCACATCGATTGCACGCGGGGCAATTCTCATGTTGGGTTTAGTTATTCATACATTTTTTTTTATTCCATTGCAAGCAAAAAAAATAAAAAATGTCACTCTGACCGCTAACCATGCGGTTGTGGCGCAACCCTTAAAAACGCAAATTTAAGATTGACATGAAATTACGGGAGTGATAATAATATATATCCGTCTCCGGACGGCGCAGTTTCCGGGGCAGTAGCTCAGTTGGGAGAGCGCAAGGCTGGCAGTCTTGAGGTCAGGGGTTCGATCCCCCTCTGCTCCACCAGGAAAATCGAAGGGGTTACGGCGCAAGCCGTAACCCCTTTCTTTGGACTGTGCAAAATGGGTCTCCCGGGTCAGGGGGCCGATCTACTTGAGAAAGAGGTCTAAATCCTTTTCCTTATGGCCGTTGCCCCCGAGCCAGATCGGCTTCTTCAGGCAAAGAGTACCTGTATACAAAACCGGGTGAAGTCCAGTCTTCTCCTTTTCCATATCAACCTTCCAGAAGTTTTATATACCATCTCTTTACTTCAGCATGATTGACGCATTTCGCTGGCAGACCTTTTTCAAGACTTATCAGCTTTTAAATCCGTACTCCCAAAACCATTTTCTCCCCTTAATGTCTCTTCTAAAGAATCCATGACTTCGAATTTTATTTACGGGACGGGGAGAAAGACCATCTGGGTAATTTTGTCGCCGGGCTTGAAGGTAAAATATCCATTATCTTCATTCAAGTCCGTTGACTCATTATTCGTATGTATATGTGTATTTATGGCAACAACTCCGATTTCTCCTCTATATCCTGAATCTACAACCCCGGCGGTTATAACTAAACCCTTTGCACCCAGCCCGCTCCTCGATTTAATCTACCCATACCAACCATTTATTCCTTCTGTTTTGTATAGTATTTTTTTCCTGGAAAACAATCATTACAGGTAAATCATTTTTTAGCGGAGCGGATAGCCCCCTCATTCTCCATCCGAAGAAAGATTTCTACAACAGCAGGGTCCAGATCGGTACCCGAAAGAGAACTTATATGCTCTAAAGCCTTCTTTCCCGGCCATGCGGGGCGGTAGGGACGATCTGAACACAGGGCGTCAAAGATGTCCGCAACGGTGAAGATGCGTGCTGATAAGGGTATCTGATCCCCTTTCAGTCCGCGGGGGTAACCTTTGCCGTCCCACCGCTCGTGATGACAATACGGGATATCCAGCGCCTGCCTGAGAAATTCGACAGGCGACAGCAGTTCATACGCATATTCCGGGTGCCTTCGCATTATCTCCCATTCAGCGTCGGTCAGCTTGCCTGGCTTGTTAAGGATGTTGTCCGGGATGCCCATCTTTCCGATATCATGGAGCAGCGCTCCACGACGGATATGAGACTGGTCTTCCCTGCTCACTCCCATGGCCCGGGCAAGCCGCAGCGACATCTCGGTTACACGCCGGCTGTGCCCTTCGGTCTCTTTATCCCGAAGGTCGAGCGCCCTTGACCAGCCCTCTATAGTGGCGTCATAGGCTAATACAAGGTCTGTATTCGAGCGCTGGAGGTTCTCGAACATGGCATTGTTGTCTATGGCGATGGCCGCCTGGCCGGCAAGGGCATCAAGGAAATCTAACCAGCCCCGGTCAGGGTTCAGCGCGGCGCGATCGAATATCTCAAGGATCCCCTTTACCTCCCCTTTGGCGATGAGCGGGACGGCGTAATAGGAGACAAACCCCTCCTCTTTAAGCAGGTCCGATCGCCTGAATTCTCCGCCACCTTCCCCGAGGTCCTGGACATGGACGATACGGCGTTCAAGGGCCGCGCGACCGGCATGACTTTCTCCTATCCCTAAGCTGGTATATTGAAGGGCCTTGGTAAGAAAACCTTTCCCGGCGGCAAATTCAAGGACCTGGAGGTGCCGGTCATACAAAAGGATATCAGCGGCAGGGACCTTTAACTGGCTCAACACCTCGTTGAGTATGACATCGAGGGTAACGTGCAGGTCGTGGCTGGCATTGATGGTCATGTCGATAACGCGCAGAGCGGCGAGCCGCTTTAATTGGCTTTCATTGCGTTCCTGCGCTTTTTTGCGCTCGGTTATGTGCAGGACTAACGGATTGAACAAAAAAAAGTAAAGCAGAGGGAATACAAGCACGACCAGTATGAAGGAATCCACGAGCATCTCAGCGGTAGTGGAAAAGGGAGGAAAGACCGACAGGAGGAACATCACAAATGTCTCGGCTGCAAAAATCGCGATAATTATGACGACAAGAAGGTAAACAGGTGATTGGCTCCGAGGCGTAGCATGGCCATCCAATCGGGTCTGTTCGTAATTAGACGGGGCTCTTTTCATAAAATAACAACCCTACCGGCTTTCCCGAGTATCTTAAGAGGCTTTGTTTCTCCAAAATCCCGGAAAGCATGGATCAAAAATAAAAAACCCGTTCATAATCTTTTCAGAACAGGTTTTTGAAGCTGGGGCGCACGCCGGGAATAATGCGATAGCGGTGTTTTCTATCCGGTCTCCCTGCTTTTCAGCGGAATGGTCTCAACCGGAGAGACGAGATATCTCGAAAGCGCCGCAATTTCGTCCTTGTGTCGCTCAGGATGGATGAATTTACTCTGATAGTCACGGACCTTTTTTATATCCTTGAGCTCGGTCACCTGTATATCACCGGCAAGATTCGGGCGCACACCATGGTATGCGCCGACAAACAGAACACCGGTCTCCTGATCTTTCAAGGTATCGTTAATCATTCCTGCAATATAGCAATCCCTTTTTTTTAAAAGCCGGTTTTTAATGAGCCTGTACTTAAGATATGACAGCAGTTTTTTAACAGGTCTTGCGGCCTTGCTTATCTCAAGAAGCAGCGTATATTCCTTACGCAGCAGCGCAAAATCTTCGCTCTTCATCAGAACGGCCCCTTTCTTCAAAAGGCCGAGGATTATCATGAAATTTTTGCTGCCCTTTTCAGCCCCTTCCTTGACAATTCTTTCGCCCATCTCCCGATCGGTCATCATCCCGTCCTGGTATATCCTAACCCCGGCCGCGTCAAATGCTGAGAAATAATCCTCAAGCGCATGCCAGAAACCAGATACAGTTTCGACATGTTTTGTCCACACATCCTCCCCGAGCCTTTCAACGCCTCTTCTGGCGGCTTCACCGCCTATGACTCCGAGGTCGGCGCGGGTATGGATGATGGGAACATAATAAAGCTTTCTCATCAGCGCATCTGTCTATTTTGTTTGGCAGGCTTCTTTAAACTGTTGGTTATCGGGGCCATCTTGAGACCTTCATTAATAACCTCTTTCACAAGCTCAATGTCAAACGGCTTGGTTATATAATCATACGCGCCGTGCCGCATCGCCTCCTTAACCGTATCCATCGTGCCCCTGCTGGTGACCAGGACAGTCAGGGTCTCCTCTTTCATGTTTTTTATGCGTCGCAGTCCCTCTATGCCGTTGATCTCGGGCAGATGAAGGTCCATGATGACCATGTCCGGCTTCAGGTTTTTCACCATCTCCAGGCCGCTTGAGGTGTCCGTTGCGGAATAGACCTCATAGCCTTCACCGGTGAGAAGCTCCTCACAAAGTCTGCGCGCGTCGTCCTCATTGTCGATAACCAAAACACGGCGGCGTTCCATAAGCACCTCATTATAAAATATCAGCGTTCAATACTTGTTTACTCTGTCTTCTATCCCCTCTCCTCCGTGTCTTTCGGCTTTTTTCTCGGCAGGACCAGTTCCAGTATCCCGTTCCTGAAGCGTTCTTCGACGTTATCCGTATCCACATCTTTAGGAAAGAGTACCTCCTCACGGAATGTCCGCTCTTGCTTGAAGGCCTTGATTATGTATCTGTCGGGCCTGATATCTATATCCACCTCCCCGAGCTTGAAGCCGCTGAGATCGATGACGATCCTGACCTCCTCCGCCTCTTTGAAGACATCCACCAGAGGGCCCCGTATTTTTTTAAACAGCGGCTTGGTTTCATAGAGCCATTCTCTCGGCTTCCTGAAAACCTTTACACCGAATTCTTTTTTCTTTTCATGTTCTTTTTTTCTTGTTTCCGTCGATTCCCGGCTTTCTTCCTTCCTGGTCCCGAGCCTTGTTTTTGGCGGTATGCCTTTTACCATTATAAAACCTCTGAATATTCCGCCATGGCTGGCCGCCTACTCGGCGCCGGCCGCAATTTTATTTTCGACGGCTTCCCCTGCCGGCCCCTGCCGGTTTATCTGACAGGCAGCGACATCCAACGAGATACGCGTCAATTCATCACCGATAAGTCCGTAATAACGCGGGCTTACTCTCAGATCACGTGAATTGTCGGTATAAAGGTCTCTTGCAGTAATACGGAGGATGCCATTAGCGTTTATCTCGAAGTTCACCTCGACAACGGCCTCCCCCCTGGGTAGCGGCTGCATACCGTCAAGGTCGAACCTTCCGATGGTCATATTCGAGGAGGCAAGGGCCCGCTCGCCCTGAAGCACATGGATGCTCATCGAAGTCTGGTCATCCGCAGCGTTGGTGAAAATGCGGCTCATCGCGGCCGGTATAGCAGTGTTCTTCCCGATGAGCTTCGTAAAAATACCGCCCTCCGTCTCTATACCGAGAGAGATTGGCGTTACGTCTATCAGCACCTTCCCGAGGATTTCGCCTGTCAGTATCCCGGCCTGAACAGCGGCTCCCATAGCCACGGCTTCATCAGGCTGAATGCCGGTATAAGGTTCTTTTCCCATGAGCTGTTTGAATAGTCTACGCACCTGTGGCATGCGCGTCGAGCCGCCTACAAGGATACACCTGTCAATATCGGACGGCTCAAGCCCGGCATCAGATAGCGCCTCTTCCGTGGGTTTAATCATTCTTTGTACGAGGTCTGCGGTAAGCTCTTCGAATTTTTTTATGGTAAGTACAGTCTGCCAGCGCTCAGGCATTTTGCCATCCACCTCGACGAGGCACAGGCTGATCTCCGCGCTCTCGCTGTCTGTCAAATCAGTCTTGGCCTTTTGCGCGGCTTCCCTGACCCTTGCCATCGCCTTGTCGCGCTCTTTCAGGTCCAAACCTGTCTCCTCTTTGAAACTCTCGACGATATAAGCAACTATCCTGTCATCATAATCATCTCCTCCAAGACGCGTATCTCCATTAACGCTCTTGACACAGAATGCGCCCATTCCAAGTTCCAGGACCGAAACGTCAAAGGTCCCTCCGCCAAGGTCCCAGACAAGCACCGTATGTATGTCCTCCATCTCAAAGCCGTACGCAAGCGCCGCGGCGGTTGGTTCGTCGACAATCCTTATCACATCTATGCCGGCAATCCTGCCGGCATCCACAACGGCTTGACGCTGTGAGATATTGAAATAGGCCGGCACGCTTATCACGGCTTTTTCAATTTTGGTACCGAGATACGCCTGTGCGTCGTCCACAAGTTTTTTCAAAATCAATGCCGCAATCTCTTCAGCCGAGTACTCCCGGCCGTTAATCGTTACGATACAGTCCGACCCCATATGCTCTTTGATATGCCTGATGACATCGCTGTTTTCGGAAAGACCGTTCAGATCAAGATACGATCTATGTCCCAGCCGTCTTTTTATCGAGAAGACCGTCTCCTTCGGGCTCAAAAAAGCCCTTTGCCTCGCTGGGCTGCCAACGAGCGTGTCACCTTTTTCCTGGAACGCCACGACCGAAGGAGTAAGTTTTGCTCCGTAGACATCTGATATGACTTCAGGACGGCCAGAGTTCAAGTGCGCGACCAGAGAATATGTGGTTCCGAAATCTATTCCGACTGCCTTTGCCATCGAGACCCCGCATTTTATTGTTCAAAAAGTCAGCAGACTGCTGAAAAACCCAAAATTTGTTCAGGCTGCTCAAAAAGTTCCCGGCCCATGCTCCGCATGGGTGCCCCGAAGGCGTCGAGGTGTGAGGAATGAGGCGTAGCTTTGGCAACGCCGCAGTGACGAACGGTTGCGAGGCGTAGCCGAAGCAAACCCGGAGCCTCAGTAACGCAACTGGATTCCTCGCTACGCTCGGAACAGGCTCCGGCAACGCCGCAGATGGGAAGCTTGAGGCAGCCTGTTAAGGAGATATTCGAGATGCTGCCGCCTTCCCCTTCGATGATTCCGAAGATAAAAGCCTTGTGCTTTTATCCCAGTTCTCCATCATGCCGTATGCAAGCATCGTCTCCATCCCGGCCACCGCTGCCCTCAGTACGACCCCGACAAGCGGGATACCTGCCACTGAGATAACGATGTCCGCATTCACAATAAGCCCTTTGTCCAGGAGCCTGTCGAGCACATCCGTGAGAGTTATCTGTATCTGCTTGGCAGGTTTCATTTTCGGATCCGCAAATCAGACAAAAGAGTACGGCGGCCACGGCCCGGTATAACGAACGGAAAAACCTTCCTGCCCTGTAATATCGTCCAGCATCTCCCCCAACCTCTCAACCTGCCGGTCATTTAACAGGCATGATACGTTTAAAAGCATTTTTCTGTCATCGGATGTCCTGTGGCACTTATCAATTTTGACATCTTCCGCCACATCCTTGATTTTCTCATAAAAAGTCCTGTAATGCCGTGCGGCCGCATCTTCAAGGCAAAGCCTTAACTCAGCCTTGAGCTTTTCCTCGTACAGAAAAGCGGTACCTGCTTTTTTTATCTTTATCTCATCGCCTAATGCCCTGATATGCGGCACTTCATCCATAAGCCGGACGGTCACCAACGAGACGTCCCAGAAGACCTGGACGCCGTACTCAGCCTTACCTTCGACTTTTTTGAGTTTTATCTCCAAATCCTTAAAAGAACTTCTCAGCCAGTCAAGAACTTTTTCTTCCGGTTTTTTATACTCATCGCCGGTTATTATCTTCCCGAACCCCAGAGGGAGCACTGTGCCGAATCTCTCCGCGGCTATTTGAACGACACGCTGATGGTCGAGCAAGCAAGCCTTCATTCCGTCATTGTCTCCATGCTCAAAGGCTTGGCCGTGACAATCATGCACAACGGCGGCCAACCCCATGCAGGATATAGTATATACTCCGTTCCCGGCTATGCCGATATCGCCGAGATTCTGCTTCCCACATGACTCCGCTACACAATAAAGGTATCTGGCTTCACCTTCCGGCTGGTTCTTCCGGGATTTACTCGTTTCCATACTTCCGGCTTCCTCTCCTTTAACTATCCGGAGACTGCGGATTTCTTTTGGGCCGTATCGCAGTCCATGATTGTCGGGACCTGAGTGAGTATTCCGTTCAGGCTTGAATCAAGCCCTTCTCTGACTGAACGGACGCACTCCTTGATGCCGTAATCATCCTTTATAGCTTCGACGGCCTGGTCAAGCTCTTTGAGAGTTCTGCCAAGCCTTTCGATCTCTTCATCGGTCAATGAACCGCCTTCCATTCGCCTGACCGCCTGATGCTTCAGGGTCTCCACTATTATCTCTACGAGCGCCAGCACGAGCCCCAAAAGCCCCTGTTTTATATTATCTTCATTGATTTCGATTGCCATTTTCAGGGCCTTTAAGCGAATAGAGGTTCACAGAAAAGTGTGCTGCGGAAAGAAAAGAGTCTGAGACGAATTCGGAGGACGGGGAAGCGTCGATGCTGATTTCTCAATCTCTCACCGGTACGCCTGGAATTACTCTTTCTTTTTGTTTATCCTAACCTCAAAAATGCCATTTTTGCAGGTCTTGGTCAACTCACCCTGGGGTGAGCAAGGCAGCAACAATTCTTTCCTGATACGCCTGCCGCCTTTGCTCACCGTGATGTCAAGCCTGTTCCCTTCAAGCTTTATTTCAATGGACTCTTCATCGACACCCGGAATAACAGCTATGGCGTCGATCCAATCATCTTCATCAAAGATATCGACCTCCAGCTCCGTTCGAACCGGTTTCTTCACGCCGGAGGGTCTTGCTCGAATCACACTCCTCCTGCCTATCCCTCTTTCCACCCCGGCACCGCCCTCTCCGGTCTCTTTGGCCGGCAGCTCGCTTAATCTCTGTTTGATCTCCTCATCTATCTCTTCAAGTCTTTCCTTTATCGGGTGCATGGTTGCCGCTTTTTTCAATATCCCCTCAAGACCGAGAATCTTACCGACCTCGTGCAAAATCCCCGACGATATGGACTCGTTTTTTTCAGGGGTTTCCTTGTTTTCGTTTTTCCTTTTCATTTGCTAAGCCTTTTTCTTATCATCTTAATTTATCCATTGAAGCGGCTTTTCAGAGGTTACGAAACGAACGCATTGCCAAATGCACGCGAGTATTACAACATTGACCTCTCCGACAGGCAAACCCGGCTCATCGGGTAAAATCTACGAGGACTTTGCCTGGTTGACATAGAAAAAGTCCTTTGATTTAACGGCCTCCAAACCACGGCTTTGCCCATTGCAGACCATACAGAGAACCTTGTATGCCTCTGTCAGCTCTTTGAACTTGCTCTCAAGTCCCGGATTTTCAAGGTCTTGGTCTGGATGGCACCCCAGTACCTTCTTCAGATATATTTCTTTCACCTTGGAAAGCTGGGCGCCGTAATCAACGCCTAAAAGAATTTTTGCCCTGTCTACCACGTCCCAACCTATCTTTCTCACTTCAAAAGTGCAGAAGGCGTAAGGTGGAAGAGGGGATACGCACTTAAACCGCAGTTGTTCATCAAAGTTCCGATTCAGTTGGTCCAATCGTAAAAAAAAAGCCGCCTCTCCCGCTTTTTCAATCAAAAACGCGCAATTAAATATGTCACTACTGTCGATTATCTCCTGTTTTTGCGCCCTTACGAAGGAATCGGTTAAGTAGCTAAGCGTGCTATGCAGGATATCCTCTCTCTTCCTGTCCAGAGCACATTTTATCAGAGAGCCTATTTTTATCTTTTCCGCCATGATTTCATCGGCAGGCGCTACGAAGGCCGCGTCTTTTAAGCGCTTTAATTCAGCATCATCTTCCGCTATTTTTCTCGTAACGCCTGCAATGTCATTCCAGGCAGCCGTTATATCCACCTCTACCATCCCTTCATATGCCCTAAGCTTCTTCAGGAACTCGGTATAGCCGCTTTCAAGAACCCTCAGCACATCTTCCTTAGTTTCAACCCATGTACCGAATTTTATCGGGATGACCGTATATTTTTGAAGAAATCTCTCCATTACGTTTTGATAGTTCAGTAGCTCTTTCAAAACGCTCTTTTTATCAACCATTCCCTCATCAGTGGTGTCCGATACCAGGCATGAGATTTCTCTGTAAGAGACCGTATAAACCGCATCTTTGGCGCCTTCACCGCCTATAAAACCTTCACTTCGTCCGTTTACGACGCCGTAAAGCTTTATCCTGGCCGAATCACCGCCCATATGTCCCAAGAGAATTAAGGTGTAGTCAGGGTTAAGTCACCCATTGCCGCTCGTCTCCATCCGCACCAGATACAGCCTGTCTTAAGGAGGCTCTCGACAGGCTGCTTCTTTTTGCACGCCGGACAGTCTTCCTTTAACGCCATAGCGTCCTTCCATGCGGCCGTATTACGGTCAGCGCCGGATGGGAATTCGAGACCGTATTTCGCGGCGGTCTCGAAAGACGCTATCGCGGCCTTGATCTTTATTCCAAGGAGCTCCGTGCCTGCCAGCGAGATTGAAATATCGGCGTTTATCGTTAGTCCCTTGTCCAGTATCCTGTCAATAACGTCAACGATCGTGTCTTCTCGCAAGGCCTGTATCGCCATATTCCGTCCCCTTTGGATTTACGCCGGATGAATCGAAGCTCCCCGCAGCAAGATGCGGGGAATCTTCGAAATGTGAGGATGTCGACTTCTATTCGCAGGCTTTACCCCGATAGCCAAGCCGCGGGGAATACACTCGCCATGCATTTTCATCAAACCTCACTCACTGCTTCCATTCTTTTACGCATACCCTTGCGGTTGAACTCGAGTATGTTGCCTTGCTCGTCCAGCTTGACCTCGTATGTCGCAAGTAGATCCATGCCGTCAGGTATCGAACGCTTCTCTACCATCTCAATCGCTATCTGCCACCCGCCGTCGATTTTTGTCGTCTTCACTACGGAGGACGGTTCAAGTCCGATCATTTTGCTAATGTCGTTTTTCGCCTTATCAATCAGCCCCATCAGAGCGTTTGCCATAGTGACCGTTCCTTCCCTGGTTTATAGACTTCGCACCCGCGGTGGGCAATTGCACACGCGCCTTCTGTGCCGCGATAGTCCGCGAGGCACTTGAGACCGTTGTGAAATTGCCGTGCGCGGCACATGCTCTTTTTCTTCTTAGCCGCCGTTTTTTTGCTCTTTGTATTTTCTTATGTCTTCGAGTCTCTTAAGCAGTTCAGTCTCCTGTTCCATATACTCGCTCTCGCTTATCTCATCCATCTCAAGGCGCATCTGCTGGGCCAGAAGAGATTCCTGCACCCGGGACTCATCGAGAAATTCAGCCTCTGCGGAGTCTTTGAGCTTATCAGCGACCCACACCAATCCATTGACAGGCAAAAGCAGTATGTCATCCAGCAAAAAACCCATAATGATCCCCCCAAACCTTGCAATCAGGTCGTTACAGCCTTTTTCTAATCGCCTCCAGCGCCTGTGTGAAATGACTATCGGATATCATAAGGTTTGAGTAGCTATCGGGCTTCTCGCCCTTCTCTTCAGTGGCCAAAAACTCCCTTATCGCTACGAGGGCGGCTTCCCTGCAAACCGCCGAGATGTCGGACCCCGAGAACCCCTCAGTCATGCCGGCAAGCCGCTCCATGGAGATGTTTTTGCCAAGAGGCTTGCCGCTCGAATGGACCTTGAATATCTCAAGCCTGGCGGGCTCAGTTGGCAGAGGGACTTCAAGTATCAGATCGAACCTCCCTGTACGCAAAAGCGCCTCGTCGATGAGGTCTTTCCTGTTTGTCGCGGCGAGAACGACCACACCCTTCAATTCCTCTATGCCGTCCATCTCCGTTAAAAACTGGCTTATGACGCGTTCGATGACCTGGGATTCCCCGGTTCCCCTGCGAGGCACGAGAGAGTCTATCTCGTCCAGGAATACTATGCATGGCGCTGCCTGTTTGGCTTTGTGGAATATCTCCCGTACGCCCCTTTCGCTCTCGCCTACCCATTTTGACAGTATCTCAGGCCCCTTCACCGAAATGAAATTCACCCCGCTCTCTGTAGCAAGCGCCTTCGCGATCAGGGTCTTTCCGGTGCCGGGCGGACCGTATAAGAGCACCCCTTTAGGCGGCCTTGTTCCGGCATACTTGAATATTTCAGAATGCTTAAGCGGCCACTCAACCGCCTCTGTCAGGACCTGTTTTATTTCAATCAGATCACCTATATCAGACCACCTGACATCCGGAACCTCTATAAAGACCTCCCGCAGCGCGGAGGGCTCGACATCTTTGAGCGCCTCTATGAAGTCGTCCATAGTCACTTCCAATTTGCTCAAGATGTCGTAAGACATCTCTTCGAGGTGGAAATCGAAGGTCGGGAAGATCTTTCTGAGCGTGGTCATGGCGGCTTCCCTGCAGAGCGCTTCGAGGTCCGCTCCGACAAAGCCGTGTGTAATCTGGGAGAGCTTTACGAGATCGACATCATCTGAGAGCGGCATGCCTCTGGTATGTATGGTCAATATTTCAAGCCGCCCGTTCTTGTCAGGGATGCTGATTTCTATCTCCCTGTCGAACCTGCCCGGCCTCCTGAGCGCGGGATCGACTGCGTTGGGCAGGTTGGTAGCCCCGATGACAATCACCTGCCCCCTTGATTCGAGCCCATCCATCAAAGAGAGGAGCTGGGCGACAACTCTTCTTTCAACCTGTTTTTCGCCGCCGATCTCCTCGCGCTTGGGGGCCATCGCGTCTATCTCGTCGATAAAAATTATGGAAGGGGCGTTTGCGGCGGCATTCTCAAAAATCTTTCTCAGGTGCGCTTCGCTTTCGCCGTAGAACTTGTGCATTATGTCGGAACCGCTGAGATGAATAAAGAAGGCCTCCGTTTCGTGCGCTACCGCCCTGGCTATAAGCGTCTTGCCGCATCCCGGGGGGCCGTGCAGGAAGACCCCTTTCGGGGCATCTATGCCAAGCCTTTCGAAGACTTCAGGGTATCTTAAGGGAAGCTCGATCATCTCCCTTATTTTCCTCAGCTCCTTCTTCAGCCCTCCTATATCCTCATATGATATCCTTGCCCTCTCAACCGCCTTTTTCTCCACCCCCCTGGGCTCTATTTCAATTACGGTCTTTGGGTGTAAAACAACCGCGCCTGAAGGAACAATGGAGTTGACTTTGAAGTCTTGACGCCTTGTGCCAATGAGGTTTGCCATGATTCTGTCACCCTCTACAGCCGCCAATCCGTCCAGGAGGCTCCCCAGGTACCTCAGGTCCTTAGGGACAGCCCGGAGATACGTGATAGGGTAAAGAATAATCTTCTGGCAAGGCTTATAGGAAATCTTCTCGACTGATACCTTCTCGCCAAGACCTGAGAGCGCGTTATCCCTGACAAGTCCGTCGATCCTGATAATCCCTTTGCCGCGGTCTTCGGGGTAATTGGGCATTACCTTGGCGACGGTACTTCTCTTTCCCGTTATCTGAATAATATCGCCGACCTCTACGCCAAGTTGCGCCATGTCTTGCGGGTCTATCCTTGCAAGACCCCTCCCGACATCCTTAGGCTGCGCCTCGGTGGTGCGCATGGTCGTCTCGGCTTTTTCCCCCATATCAGGGGCCGTTTTATGTTCCGGTGCATGCATTGGATATCCGTTTAAAATTAAAAATTTTCAGAGACTTGTCCGCAGTAAAGGGTCTCAGGCGGCCTTTTTTAATTTTATCTCCATCACTCCGTTCTTATATGAAGCGGCCAGTGTGCCAGGATCCACATGTGCCGGCAGGTCGATGTGCTTGACATACTTCCTCTCGCCGGAGGAGGCCTTAATTTCAAGCTTGTCTTTTTTCACGTCAATCTTGATATCATCTTTTTCCACACCGGGCATCTCCGCAATAATCCGGATATGGTCTTTTTCGTCGAAGACATCTACAAGCGGCTCCCTCGCCTCTTCCACAACCGGGCCTTTTGGTGTCTCCTTGATGTTCCCGAAGGACTCTATTATCGGCTTTCCTGCCATGGTTTTAATGGAAAAACCGTAAACCCCCTTGACCTCCTTATCCAGCCCACTTATCTCTCCTGTTTTGACTACGGTCTCGCCGCTTTCAGCGACTTTTGATATAAGTTCTATCATACCGCCAAGATTCTTAAATATCCCGCCGAGGGAGAGCTTGCCGAAACCCGGATCAAACTCCGGCTTCTCTTCTTCTTTTTTTTCTTCTTTTTTCTTTTTTTCAGGCATCAGAACCCTCCGGGCCGAGCTAACAGGATGTTGAAAAAGTCCATCCCTGGCTTTTTCAACTACGGTTTGGCCGAAGTGAATTCGGCCAAACCTCACAAATTGCTCGGCTTTTCAAGTCTCGCAATTTGGCAATCCATCCATGGATTGCATATCAGGGTGTTTTCAACACCCTGATAATTATACACTGCGTCATAAATAGTTACACATACAGGGTGTCAGAACAACGCAGGGATGCAAAGTTATGACGCTCTGTATGACAATGACCGCTTCGCCATGCTGCTCAGTTCAACTCAATAACTATATTTACAAAGTTAAACGGCGGAACAGGACCGACATATTTGAACTTCATATTGTCTTTGAAGTTCTCATCCAGTTCCTGGATCCTGCTGTCGAATTCTTTCGCCATTTTGCCATCAACAAGGAAAGCCGCGTTTATCAGCATATTATCCCCGTGAAGCTTATTCGTCCGCATATCAACGGCTATCGGACTTAAGACACCCAGGATGTCTTCGGCGTCTTCTTCTTTTTTTTTGCGAAGCCCGGCTTCCACAAGTCCGCCAAGCGTGATTCTGTCGTTATAGGTCTTTTCAACCGGACTGGCATCTATTTTCTCTTTCAGTCTCTTGATTTCCTTGTTGGCACTCGCGATATCGCCAAAGACAGGGGCCATGTTCTTCCACATGACTTTCAAGCCCAACTCAACTTTGTTATCCATGTCTGAAAGAAGGTTCCTGAATTCAGCGTGCCTTTTTCTCAGAAACCCGCGTATATCCTCCGCCGAGGCCGCTATTGTTGAAAATCTGACGGGGAGAACCGTATGCTCCCTCATTACCTTTTCTATCACAAGCTGGTGCGCCATAAGATTCTCTCTGCTCAAGACATAATTCGCCAAAGACGATTTGCTTACGACACAGGAGATTCCCTGATAGCCCCACGTCGACACCATATCACCTCTACCCCCTATGCCCAGCGACCCGTAATTAATCGTCTGGTCGGTGCCGATAATGCAGTAGATATAATTGCCTTCTTCCATCTTGTCACTTCTCCAGGGACATAACATGTGTCGCTACGGCCCGGCAATGATGTCCTGGCACAAGACGCAGCCATGATGATATTGTGACTCATCTTTTCAATAATTGAGTATTATCTTCTTCATAGCCCTTCCTTTGAGATGGCCCTTTTGCATCTCTTTTTCCAACGGCTTCGGCGTTTCACGCGATACCATACCTTCGACTTTCGCTATCTCGCCGTTGAGGACATTAAGGTCCGTATCGAGACTCTTCAGTTTTTTTTCGTGGATACGGACCTCCTGCATGAGCCGGTTTTTTTTCATCTTCATGACAAACAGGTCCAGAAACAGATTCTCCTTCGAAGCCCTTGTCTTCGAGCGTCCCATGGTATTAAGGCTGGTCTTTATTTTGGAAAGTCCGCTAACGTTCCTGTTCATCTGCCGGCTCCTTTTATGCGTCTTAAAGTTGCAGATACTTTCAGGGGTGATTCCGTCCGTCCTCAGTTCAAGGGCTTGTCCAGACCTGGATCTGCCGGATTTTTAACGCGAGGGACCGGCTTCTTTTCCCTGCCTTCCCCAGGCTTCTCACCGTTCTTGCAATGCGTGTCAATCAATTCGTCGATAATCTTTCTGATCCTTTTCGCGCTGGAACCGCAACCCACCCGGCTTGTTTCCGATGCAAGCACGTCAGTGCAGATGTTTCTGAACAGCTTGTTGTCCGCAAGCACGGCCCCGCCGCTTGTCGTAAGTGTCTTTGCTATCATTATGCAGCCTCTGATTGTCGGTGCGAACTCGCATTTCCCGGACTCCCTAAGCCCCCTGACAATACTCACTATCTTTTTTGCGGATTGCCTGTCCAGGCCTGACTTGGCCACCGTGATGGAGACCTCGGTGTCTTTATCGGGATGGTCCAGGTCCAGGGTAACCATCCTGTCACGCAACGCGTCCTGGCTCCTGTAGACCCCGGCATACTCCTCCGGATTACTGGTGAAGATAGCAACAAAGTTAGGGTCTACTCTCAGGTACCCTTCGCCGCCGCTTGCGGCAGGCATGTCCATCATCTTCTCCTGAAGGACGGACAGGAGCACATTGTTAGCCTCGGGCCTCGACCTGGTAAATTCGTCGTATATCAGGGTAAATCCGTATTTGCATGCAACAGTCAAACGATTGTCTACCCAGGTCTTATACATATTTTCCTCGGTTTTAAGAACGGAATGGATGAAGTTGTCTATGACCTTCTTCACCCTGTAACCGTACTGGCCGCCTACCAGGTCAGACGTAGAGTGTTCTTCGTCGCCGTGTATTATTATAACCGGCCTTCCTATCATAGCGGCCAGGTGCATCGCAAGGGTTGTCTTGCCAGTGCCGGAGGTGCCCCTGAAGTGGACAGGGAATCCGGCTTTCACGTATCCGATAGCACGCTCAGTAACGCCTCTGATATACTTCGTCTCCACAAAATTCGACAACGGTCTCGGCTCAAGCACTGTTGTGAATTCATTAACCGACATAGATAAAACCTCCGGTAACTTCTAAGAGTTTGCGGAAAAACCCAAAACCTGCTCAGGCTGCTCAAAAAGCTCCCGACCCATACTTCGCATGGGTGCCCCGAAGGCGTCGAGGAGCGAAGAACGAGGTGTAGTTGCCATCTATGCCGCAGCGGCGAGCGACGAAGAGAACGCAGCGATGGACTTTTTCAGCAGCCTGCCAAACAATAAAATGACGACTGATATATCAGAATTCGACTGCCTTCACGACGCCCGTGCCTCCGCAGTCTACACACGGCAAGTTTTCGTTTGGCGAGGCTCCAGGCCCGTTACACTTACGGCATATTTCGAAAGGCTCGGATACAGCCGCTCTTCCTTTTCCACCGCAGGTTATACACGTCAGCCTCTTGCCGGGATATACGCCCGTCCCCTTGCAAAAAGCGCACTCGATAGCAGTCTCCGGGACCATTACAACACCCCGTCCGACGCATACCCGGCGTTCAACGCTTAAGACTTCCTCACTCGGATGAGGATTTTTCAGTCTTTTTTCCGCGGCGATTCCCAGCCTCTTTTTTGGCCTTAACATGCAGTCTGCCGAGAATACCATGCCATGCCGTCGCATCCTTTTTCCTTTCCTTACTTACGGCATACATCTCTTTTCTGAATCCGGCGAGCATTCCGGCGACCTCTTTTTTCATCTGGAATATCTCGGACCTTCTTTCAGCGTCCTGCTCTTTAAATCCCTTGAGCAGTTCATCAGCCTGGTAAATTATCTCGTCCTTCTCCTTCCTGATGGAACCAAGCACAGACTCTCTCCACTTATGCGATGCAACTATGTCTTCGGCCAAGATTCTCATATCGCTTCCCATGACAGTCCTCCTTTTCTCGGGTTATTGAAATCAGGTAAGAATCAACATTATCAACGCCTAAAGCGTATAATCTGAAGGCATGTCCGCTTCACAGACGCTTTCTTATATATTACGAGGCACGTTTTTATAGGTCGCAAACATTCCTTTCCACAGCGACAAGACCTCGTCCCTTGCGTTTTCGAATTCATCCAGGAGCGTTTCCGCTTCCCTTATCTTCTCATCCTGGCGGCTTTTTACGATACTCATCGTCACCTTGAAATCCTTCACCCTGAGACACCTCCCCATGGCGACAAGCCGCTGCAAAGCCACGTTCAGCTCCGTCTTTTCCAGATGCAGCACCATCAGCAATCTTGCGACCTCCATTTCCCTCATGCGCTGACGGTTTACAAACTCCATTCTTTTCTGATCGAAATACTCCGCCGTCTCCCCTGAAATCATCTCGCGCAACTCTTTGACCATCCCGCACACTTGCGCACGAAGTGATTGTATTGCCTCCCTGACAACCCTCTCTCTTTCCCTAATACGGACCGAAACCCCTTCCATTGTCTCGTCGAAATCCTTCTTTCTCATGCCGGCAAACAGGGTGAGATTCCTCCTGAGACACAAAATCATCTCAGCCTGCGCATTACCGGTCCCGCCGTCAACAAGGCATGCGGTCTCTTCTATCAGTCTTGTTATTACCGCGGTACTCTTCTCGTACGAATCGAGCAGAGTACCAACCGATTTTCTTACGCACTCGACATTTTCCATTTAATCGGCCATGAAGTTCTGTTGATTCTACGCCAAGACCATCTACCCTTACCCTCGGATAAAACCCATAACCCACAAGAGATCCCTGTGACACGCCTGGTCTTCTTCTGACAGAGGGACTGTAAGGACTCTTGCATTACAGCGCCTCTATCCACCAAGGATGTCAGAGAGACCTCTTTCGCATACCCGCGGAGATCAAGCAGCTGTCGCCTCTGCAGCTGTGAGTCCAACCGCCTCGGCATACTTCAGGAATGTCTCAACGGATGAGCAGACCACTCTTGCCTCTATCGCCAAAAGCTCGATACCGACAAGCGATACCCTTGCCCATGCGTCAATGACTATACCCTTGTCAAGGATGCGGTCTATTACCTCGACCAGACTTGACGACGCCATCGTTTTTTCGACTGCCATAACACTCACCTCCTTTCATCAGCATTTTTACCCGGCTTTCCCGGGCAAGCCAATTTTGTCCTTTTACTCAAAGCCTTTGAGACAACCTTTTTGAGCCTTTTAACATTGAACGGCTTGTCCAGAAACTCGCAGGCGCCAAGCTCCTTTGCCCTCGATTTTACAGCACAGTTTCCGTACGCCGAGATCATTACCACCTTTAAGCCAGGCTTTTTATGCAAGGCCTCCTCTAAAACCCTTATTCCGCCCATGCCAGGAAGTTTATAATCGAGTATCAGCAGGTCATAAGTTTTTTTTTAATCCTTCCAAGCGCCGTGTTGCCGTCGTGCGCGATATTCACCTCGTTGTTTTCATCTCTCAATATCTCCGAAATGATTCCGCACATATCTCTGTCGTTATCAACCACCAATATTCTTCGCATAATTTCTTTCCCGGTTTCCCAAAAACAATCTTTCACTCGGACACCTGCACGATTCAGTCAAGTAACTCTCGTCTTTCATATATAAGCTTCTGCAATAACCGTGCCTGCCAGAGGAGATATGTTGAAGCTCCGCAAAAACATCTATTCCTGCCGTATTTGCTCAATCTCTCAATGGATTTCAGGTATCGGGAATATCTTTTCAGCATTCGGCGCCGCATGACCCTTTCAAAAGTGTTGTATCGTCCGGACAGTTTGCAGTGTTCTACCTACAGATCTCGTATTTTGAGAAATTTGATCTTTGAGTAGAGGGTCGTCCGGTCGATCTGCAATATCTTTGCCGCCTTGCTCTTATTGTTTTTGGCCAATGTCAGGGCTTTTTCGATCATTTCGCGTTCGAGGTCTTTAGTTGATTCCTTCAATACACCCCGAAGCGAAACATCTCCGCAGGAGACATCGGCGCCCGTTTCGCCGCGTGCGCCTTGCAGCTCTCCCGGTACGTCACCGATATCTATATATTCCGACTCAGTCATAAGGACGGCCCTTCTGATAACGTTCCTGAACTCTCTTACATTGCCAGGCCAGGCGTAATTCAAAAAGACACTGGTTGCCTTTTCAGTCAGACCCCTTACTTTTTTTCCGAGTTCCAGATTCGCCTCTTCGATAAACTGTTCGGCAAGTACGGGTATGTCTCCACTCCTGCATCTGAGCGGAGGGAGGTCTAAAAGAAACTCGTTCAACCTGTAATAGAGATCGTCCCTGAACTTTCCAAGCTTCACGAGTTCGGTCATCGTTGTATTTGTGGCGGTGATGATCCTTACGTCGACCGGAATGTCTTTTTTTCCACCCAAATGCCGTACCCTGCGTTCCTGGAGCACGCGTAAAAGCTTCAGCTGGACTGGCTCTTTTATATTGGTAACCTCATCGAGAAACAATGTCCCGTTGTTTGCGAGCTCGAAATGCCCTTCCTTTCTTTCCGCCGCCCCGGTAAACGCACCTTTCTCGTAACCGAAGAGTTCGCTCTCTACAAGAGTCTCCTGCAATGTCCCGCAATCGAGAGCGACGAAAGGGCCGTTTTTCCTGGTGCTCTTCGAATGTATCAGACGGGCCATCAACTCCTTTCCTGTCCCGCTCTCCCCCTGCAGCACAACAGTCATATTCGTCGGGGCGACTACCTCTATCAGGGCAAGAACTTGCTTGATCTGCAGGGAGATGCCTTTTACACTCTCCGGTGAGGATAATGAGGTGTTTTTGCGCGTTCCTTCCGTGTCGGCCTTTCGGCGCGACTCCATGGCGTTTTTAATCAGCGCCGCCAATTCCTTATTGTTAAAGGGCTTCGTAATATAATCGAAAGCGCCCAGCTTCATGGCATTTACCACCCTCTTTGTATCGCCATAACCGGAAAGGATAATCACTATGACATCTTTGTTCCTCTTCCTGATCTCTTCCAGAACCCCCATCCCGTCTATCTCAGGAAGATCCAGATCGAGCAGTACAAGTTCGGGCGAGGCATTGACGAGTTCCGCTATCGCTGATTTCCCGTCAAAGACGGTCTTAATACAAAAGCCGTACGAACCAAGTACCTGAGAAAGCAGCCAGCAGGTGTCCCTGTCATCGTCAACCACCAGGATTGTCTTCAACATCTTGGCCATTCCTTGCTTCCTTCTTCTATGGCAGGGTGTTGAAAAACACCTTGCTATGCAATCCATGGATGGATTGCCAAATTGCGAGACTTGAAAAGTCGAGCAATTTGTAAGGTTTGGCCGAATTCACTTCGGCCAAACCTTAGTTGAAAAGGCCATGGATGGACTTTTTCAACATCCCGATAGATCATGGCTGACTGGAAAACTAACGGTCACCTCGGTGCCAATTCCTTGTTTGCTGTTTATCAGTATCGTCCCATTGTGATGGGTTATAATATGGTGCGCAATGGACAGGCCCAACCCTACGCCGCTTTTTTTCGTCGAAAAAAACGGATCGAATATATTTGGAATATTCTCCCCCGATATCCCGTCTCCGGTATCGGTAAAGGTTACAACCAGCTCTTTTGCCTGCTTGTTGAGATATGAAGCTACTATCATGCTGCCGCCTTCAGGCATGGCGTCTAAAGCGTTCAAGATCAGGTTCAAGAATGCCCCGGCGAGCCGCCTTGCATCCAACATGACCATGGGGAGCCTTTGCGGCCATTTTTTGTACAGACGCACGCGCTGCTTTAAGCAGCGCGTCTTGACGAGAGCGCAGGCGCTTTCCAACACTTTGGAGACAGACCCTGCTTTCAGCACTATGTCATCAGGCTTGGCAAAATCCAGGAGGTCCTTGATGATCCTGTTGGCGCTTTCGGAATTTCTCAGAATAACCCTCAAGTGCCTTTTCAGTTTTTTGTCGACCGCGTATTTGTCGAGGCAAAACTGTACCGAAGCATTTATGTTGCCGATCGGATTTCTAAGCTCGTGAGCTATACCCATTGCCAATTCACCGACCCCCGCAAGCCGCTCGTATCGCAATATCTGCTCCTCAAGCTTGAGCATCCCGGTGTTGTCCCTGAAATATTCTATTACCTGGGCCACATTGCCGTTAGAGTCCAATATCGGAAAGGTTGAGATGTCGAATACCCTCTTCTCTTTAAACCTCCCCCCCCATACCTTGGATAGTTGGCCTTTAGCGCCGTCCTTAAAACTCCTCTGCGCAGGGCAGTCGTCGCAGGCTTTGTCCGCCTGCAGATATACCTCGTAGCACTTCCTGCCGAGAACATCCGAAAAATCCTTTTTTTTGAATATGCGCAGTATTTCCCTGTTTACCCTTTTGATGTTAAAGTCCCTGTCGATGACGGATATGCCGTCTCCTATGCCGTCGAATACCGCCTGCAGCCTGTCTCTGTGTTCCTTAAGCTGGTTCTCCACCTCGACATTCGGAGTGACGTCGCAGTAGATCACGGCTACCGCGGCCACATCCCCTTTTTTGTCTAAAACAGGAGATGCAGTAAGCTCAATGTACTTCCCTCCGGCATTTGTGTTGCCTGCATGAATGCGTGATCTCTCGACATTCCTTGTCTTAAATGCCTTTTCAGACGGACATCCCTTGCAAGGGCCGCGGCCTTTATTCAGCAGGTCGTAACAGTATGAACCCTTGACGCACTTATGCCTGCCGGCCAATGCTGCGCTGGCATGATTAGCCCAAAGGACCTTCATATCCCTATCGATTATGACGATGCCGACGCCAAGGCCTTTAATCAGAGCCTTCAGTTCCTGGCTCGGCGTAAAGCGCGGCTTAATCTTTTCCACGATATCTCTTAATACAATGGTATTTATGCCGCAGCAGCTGTCCGTTGATTTTTTGAGAGAGTAGAAACCGCAGGTGAAAAACAAGATGGGTTGCTGATCTTTGTATTCTTGACGCAGGTCAACTCAGCGGGTAGCGCCTAATGCAAACCTGAACAGAATGGAATAAGCTTTGAGTGTCATACAAATCCTCTCAACTGGATATTTTCAAAGCGTTATGAAAAACGAAAGGCCCGCTTCGGTTCATGAAGTGGGCCTTTTTTCTGGTTGAATTTCTAGAGTGCGTCCATTTTTAGGAAATGGTAAAGGTCACACTGATAAAACAGGCGCGTACTCTAAACCGAAAAGACTTTGTGAAGCAATTTGTTTTTTAGCTCTTGTAAATCAACAATAGCAGATATTGGAAAATTGTCAAATTTTATCTATGGGTTGCTGGTAGACCGTTCTTTTATAAAAGGCCAAAAATATACACTATTATCGGAGCAGGTGGCAGTTAGTCTTTGAATAAGCTGTTGGGGGCCAACAGGCGCCTTAATACGGCATACATACATGCTCATGAAATCATTCAGTCGGTTATGGAGCTATAACCGAGGGGAAGGTTGCCGCACTGTTGTAAAACTGTTGTAGACAGGGAGGGAATAGCGGGACTTAAGGGAAACGGCGGGAATAGGAAGACAACAATTAACCCCTTGATTTTCAAGTCAAAACCGCCATTCCC
>Ga0209324_10000701_pt1 | contig 23186 bp, 22 predicted proteins | sample Rifsed19ft3_FD_184015 | JGI IMG/M metagenome (GOLD analysis project Ga0209324, IMG submission 184015) | Soil microbial communities from Rifle, Colorado, USA - sediment 19ft 3 (version 2) | ecosystem: Environmental > Terrestrial > Deep subsurface > Rock core/Sediment | place: Rifle, Colorado...
CACCATTTCAATAATACCTTTATCAATTTTCCATCCATCCTTAACCTTCCGAAACCATTGCTTCTTTACATCTTCGCTTACCATGCGGAATGACCAATCCCTGTAAAAACCAAGTCTTGCTTTTTTGAGGGCGTCTTCATTGATATCCATCCCAAGGATGAGGATGTCCCACCCCGCTAATCCCCCCTCACCCCCCTTTACTAAAGGGGGGGACTTCTGTATGTCTCCATTTACTAAAGGAGGGATTTCTGTATGTCCCCCTTTGAAAAAGGGGGATTCAGGGGGATTTTTAATCAATTCATTCAAAAGGATTGCAATGGAATAAGCCTCCTCTCCCGTTGAGCATCCCGCACTCCATATCTTGAGCGTCTTGTCTTTCATTTGTTTTTCAATCAGCTCAGGGAGGAGATAGTTTTTTAAAAGTGAGAACTGTCCTTTGTCTCTGAAAAAATATGTTTCACCGGTTGTTAAGGAGGTGATAAACTCCTGACATTCAGGCTTATTCTTATCTGAATTTAGTAATTGGTAGTATTCATTCTCAGAGGAAAGCCTGAGAATCTTAATCCGAGAGGAGATTGTATCAATCAGCTTTTTATTGTCCTGCTCCCTTATGTATAAACCGCTCTTCTCTGAAATAATCTGCCTGAATAACCGCAAAAGTGCATTATTCATGAGCTATTCTATAACAAAAGAAATGACGGAGGGGATAAAAAGTGCTATTATTTTAAAAATATGTATGAGGAGGATTTAGTCTGCTAAAGGTTATAGTTTTTATAAAACAGGTGCCAGATACCAGCTCAAAGGCTGGGGTTAATCCAGACGGCACTATAGACCGTGCAAGGGCTAAAAGGATGCTCAATCCATTTGACCGCTATGCTCTCCAGAAAGCCCTTGAGATTAAGAGAGATTCAGGTGCCGAAGTAACCTGCGTTGCTATGGGACCGCCTCCTGCAGTGGAAGTCCTCATAGAGGCATTTGAACATGGTGCAGATTACGGTATTCTTCTTACTGATAAGAGGCTTGCCGCAAGCGATACACTTGCTACTGCATACGCACTACATAAGGTAGTTCATTATCTCGGCGATTTTGATGTTATCCTTACAGGACTTCAAACAACAGATGGAGATACAGCACAGGTTGGACCACAGATTGCTGAAAGGCTTAATATTCCGCAAATCACCTATTGCGAACATCTTTCAATCTCAGGCAGGATTTTTAAGGGACAGAGAATAGTAGAGGGTGGAAATCAGGAGATTGAAGTTCATTTGCCTGTCTTGATAACAGTTGCAAACTCTGCCACACCGCTTGATTACAAGCGTTTTGCAGATGTGGCGGCAGTCAAGGAATTCCTTCGCCACCCTGAAGAAAGGGATAAGCGCATAAGAACAGTCTCCCTTGATACTATTGGTGCTAATCCAAACCGCACAGGTCTTTTAGGAAGCCCTACAGTCGTTGGCAAGACATGGAAGATTGGAGATGTCGGCGGAAGCTGTATTGTCTTTAAAGGTGAAAGTATTGAACGGGAGGTTGATGAACTTATGGAACGGCTCCGAACTGATGGCCGCGGTGTGGAGGAACTGATTAATGCCTAATCCGCATAATGTGGCAGTGGTAGCCGAGCAGTTTCACGGCAGCCTTCAGCAGATAACATCTGAACTTATAGGTGCGGCACGATTCCTTTCTGAAAAATTAGGGACTGGAGTCTCATGCTTTTTATTAGGGCATGAAATCACACAGCTTGCTGAAAGACTTGTCCATCAAGGGGCAGATGAAGTGATTGTTATAGATGCTCCCCAATTAAAAGAATATGCAACTCTTACATACAGACGGGCAGTTATTGGCATCCTTGAGCATCTGGGGACACCGCCTCAAATAGTCCTTATGGGTTCAACTACAATAGGGAGAGACCTTGCACCCCGCATAGCGGCATATTTAGAGACCGGACTGACGGCAGACTGCACTGAATTTGATATAGGAGATTATGAGCATAAGGGGAAAGCTGACCCATCAAAGACTGGAAATTTTAAAAATATTCTTTATGCGATTCGTCCAAGTTTTGGCGAAAGCCTGAAGGCACGAATACTTGGTCCTTGGAAAAATCCTCAGATGGCGACAGCACGGATAGGCGTGGTGCAGGCACTACCTCTTGATACATCGCGCAAGGGCAAAATATATAATATATCCGTTAATTTCAAACAGGAGGACTTGAGGATAAAGGTGTTGAAAACTGTCAGGGATGTCTCTGTCTCGGTTAACCTTACCGAGGCTAAGGTGATAGTTTCAGGCGGTTATGGGCTTGGGGAGCCAGAGGGATTTGAGGTTGTCCGAGACCTCGCATCAGTTTTTAAAAATTCTGTTGTGGGGGCAAGCAGGCGGGCTGTTGACAGCAACTGGATAGGATATGCCCATCAGGTAGGTCAGACAGGCAAGACTGTGCGTCCTGACATATATATCGCACTCGGCATATCAGGGGCTATACAACACAGGGTTGGCATGGCAAATTCAAAGCTCATTATAGCTGTCAATAAGGATGCCGATGCACCGATATTAAAGTTTGCCCATTATGGTATAGTTGGAGACCTCTATCAGGTGGCACCACTTTTAAAGAAGGCGTTAATAAAAATGGGAAAGGAAAAGGTTCAATAATTATGAAGCGGATTGAATATGATGTCCTGTTTGTAGGCGGAGGCATTTCGTCTCTTAGTGCTGCCCACAGGCTTGTTGACCTTGCGAAACAGGGAAAGGCATCGCTCCGCATTGCTATCTTTGAAAAGGGAAAGGATTTTGGCTCCCATATATTGAGCGGTGCTGTATCAAATCCGAGAGCTATCAGAAAGCTCTTTCCTGATTACGAGACAAACGGCTTCCCCATTGAAGGAATATGCAAAGAAAGTCATGTGATGATGCTTGGGTGTAAAAAGGTATGGGAGATTCCATCTATAATATCCCCTCCTGAGATGAATAAGCTCGGCTATCTTATCCTGTCATTAAGCGATGTGGTCAAATGGATGGCTTCAAATCTCATAGAAAAGGTGAAGGATTCCCCATCAATAATTGTTGACCTTTATAATGGTTTCCCGGCAACTGAAGTAATCTACAACGGCAGCCGCATAGAGGGGGTAAAGGTTGACAGCACAGGTAATGCAGAAAATGACAACTGTTATGGCAAGGTGACTGTTTTCGGAGATAAAGGCTTTCTCTCCAGAGATATTATAACAAAATTTAATCTCACGCAATTGCCGCAGAAGTGGGCTGTTGGTGTTAAAGAGATATGGGAAACCCAAAATGATTTTTCAGGGAAGGTATGGCATACAATAGGATACCCGCTCCTTGACGGGAGCTTCGGCGGAGGCTTCGTATATGGTCTGAAGGATAAAAGAATCGCCATAGGCATGATAGTTGGGCTTGATTCAGAAAACCCTGCCCTTCACCCTCCGCAGATATTACAAAACCTTAAAAAGCATCCTTGGATGCAGGGGATGATAAAAGGCGGAAAGATATTGAAATATGGTGCGGCATTGGTTCCGGAAGGGGGCTGCTATTCGCTTCCGAGAGAGTTTTCAGTTGATGGCGGAATGTTAATAGGAGATGCGCTTGGCATATTAAACCTTAAAGGTTTTTCTGGAATTGACAAGTCTATGGAAAGCGGCATGACTGCCGCTGATATTATCTTTGAGGCTGTGCAAAAGAAGGATTTCTCAATCAGCATCTTGGGAAATTTCAAGCAAAGACTTATGGAAGGATGGGTGGGAAAAGAGCTTAATGATGCCCGATACTACCGCTACGCATTCCATGAGAATAAAAAGATTTTCGGTGATTATCTGCCAAAAATTGTAAAGGGGCTTGATGAATCAGGCATTATTATTGGATTCCTGAAGGCATTTATAAGCGACCCTCTTGGAACAATAGGCTCTGCGATAAATTTAAGGAAAATGATGACAGGAACAAAAGACATTGGGACTGTCAAATGGGAGGAAGACCGAAAATACAGCAAAGTGGATTATAAGGCTAAAAAAATGATTGAACCTGAAGGCTTCAATAAGAATACTATCTATTCTACAGCCGATGTTGTGTTCTATGCCTCTACACATTACCACATCGGCAACAGGCATATAGATGAGTTCAGTGCCGATGTCTGCAAAAGTTGCATTCAAAAATACCACTCATGTGGAAATGAAGTACCATGTGTCGGGGACTGCACTGCTGAAGTCCATCAGATACACATCAAGGATAATGAGAAATTCCATTTCATGAATCTGGAGAATTGTGTTCAGTGCCGAACATGCGAAATTGTATGCCCTGAAAATAATCTGAAGGTCAACCCTGCCGAGCATGGGAGCGGACCAGATTTCTCAGGGCTGTAAATATTATGAAAAATTTACTGCGAATAACACAAAGAAAAAGATAAGAGCATTAAACACAAATGACACGAATGGAACAAATTACACGAATATTTTGGTCTTTTTATTTGTGTCATTCGTATATTCGTGGAATTCGTGTTCTATATTCTGTTTTATAAGTCTTCGTGGAGCTTCGTGGTAAAAATTATTTTGGTTTTGGCTTGGATGGTCGGGGTGAGAGGATTTGAACCTCCGACCTTTCGGTCCCGAACCGAACGCTCTGCCAGGCTGAGCCACACCCCGATTCAATGCAATTATCAACTGTAGCCAAATTATAGTCAACTTTTTTGTAGATTTAATTATTTTTATAAAGCCCCCTACCCTCTTTAAAAAAATCTTAAAATCTTTATTTTAATAATAACATTTTTATTGTAATATTGAAACATAATGCAAATACTAAATTTAGGAAGATGAAAGTACTTTTTATCTCACCAACCTATTTTAGCAAAAAATCTTTTATTGGCGGGGGTGAGCGGTATGCTTATGACCTTGCAAAGGCAATGTCTAAAAAGGCAGAGGTTTTATTCTTAAGTTTTGCCGAGGAAACTTCCTCGTATGCCGACGGCAATCTTAAAATTGAATATATTAACAAAACTTGTCAAATTGTCCCTTTTTCATTGAAATTCCTGAAATTTTTATACTGGTCTGATGTTATACACTGTTTTCAGGCATATAATTTTGTTACTGATATATCGGTGATTTTTGGAAAAATCTTAAAGAAAAAAATATTTATCACTGATATCGGCGGTGGCAGTAAATATTCATTGTCATATCATCTGCCTATACTTAGACAAAGCGACGGCTTTTTTCTGATTTCGGAATATTCCCGAAATTTATGGAAACAGTCGTCTGTAAAATTGAGACCCGATAATTTGAATGTAATATATGGCGGGGTTGATACAGAGAAATTCTCTCCTGATAACAGCGATAGGTCTGAAACTGCTCTATTTGTAGGAAGACTCCTTCCTCATAAAGGAATTGATTATTTGATAGATGCAGTTACAGACTCATTCTCTCTTGATATTGTGGGTAATGTATATAATGAAAGATATTTTAACTTATTGAAAGAAAAAAGCCGGAATAAAGCAATAAAATTTCATACAGATACAAACGATGAAAAATTAGTGCAGAAATATCGCAATTCTCTTGTAACGGTTTTGCCTTCTGTATATAAAGACTGCTATGGAAATTATACCAATGTGCCAGAATTATTCGGGCTTGTTGTATTAGAGTCAATGGCGTGCGGAACACCTGCAATTGTTACAGATGTCGGTTCTCTCCCAGAGATTGTTGATGATGGAGTTACAGGTTTTATTGTCCCTCCAAATGACCCCTCTGCCATCCATGATAGAATTGAATATCTAAGGGCAAATTCTGATATTGCCCACACTATGGGCATTCAGGGAAGAAAGAGAGTGATGGAGCGATTTACATGGGATGTTGTTGCAAACAAATGCATTGAGTTCTATGGACAAAGGTAATATTTTAATACCACCATGATGGACTGCTGTCCCACTCTTCAGGATAACATTTGCTGCACAGAGAAAGGTCTCCCCTCTGATGCATAAGATGTTTATCCCTTATATCATGCAGCGCCTTGCTATTCCATATATCTATGAGTGACTGATTATTAACATCTCCGAGTGTTATAGAACAGTCCCAATCTTTACAGCAGAGAGCAACCTTGCCGTCGTTACAAATAATCAATTCGTTCCAAAGCCTGAAACATGGGACAGGCTTTAATCCTGAAGGATTAATAAACGGCTCAACACCTCTTGCCATATCTGAATAACCCCCAAAATTGACAGAGTCCACAATACCTTCCCACTTTTGCCTGAATGCCTCAACTTCATGCATGTTATCCTTCATCGCAACAAACTGGACAGCAATAAAGGGTATAGATGCCCCCCTTTTCTTTCTGAGGCGGAGTAATTCTTTAATATTTTGTTCTGCCTGCTGAAAACCCTTGTTTCTTCTTATGGCGATGTAGGTCTCTTGTGTAGCGGCATCCAGACTTACTCCTATGGCGTTGACCTTGTTTTCAAATAATATCTCCATCTTCTCATTATTAAGGAGTAGCCCATTTGTTAAAATGGATATATTGATGCCTTTAGATTTTGCTCTGATATATGATAAATATCTTCCAATATCCGACTGAATAAAAGGCTCACCGAACAAAAATGGGAGGATTCTTCTGGCTCCCCCCTTAACGGATTCATCAATAATCCTCATAAAAAGGTCAAAATTCATCTTTCCAATGCCTCGTTTCATTTGTCTCCTTGGACACATTATGCAGTCTAAATTACAGGAATTGGTCAGTTCAATAACAACATCAGAGGGAAAAGATAGAAACCTTTTCATTTTTAACTGCCGTATCCCTTTTCTAAAGGTATTAACATGGCATATTTTTTTTAAAAGGGACCTTTCAATAATCCTTACTTTATTTTTTAATTTTATAATCATTTATTTTCCAACATTTCTCTGTAGAGATTTTCTATCTTGTCAACCATTTTATCTACAGAAAAATTCTCATGTATATGTTTCTCTGCCATTATTCCCACTTTTTCCATCTCTTCCGGGTCATTTAAAAACTTGATAATCAATTCAGCCAGCTTTAATGAATTACCCCTTTCATAGAGATAACCTATTTCAGGTCCGGTTATGATTTCCTGAGGACCACCGGCATCTGTGGCAATCACCGTCTTTTTAAGCGCCATCCCCTCACATATAACAAAACCGAATGGTTCAGGATTAATTGATGCATGAACAAGGATATCCATAGCATCAATATAGTCCTGAACATTTTCATGAAAACCTGTAAAAACAATTGAATCCTCCAACCCTAAACTCTTAGTCATATTTAATAATTCATTTTTATAGCCAGTCTCTATGTTGAACATTTCATCTCCTACAATCAAAAACTTAATATTTGGCATAACTTTTTTTATCCTGTATGCAGCATCAATAAAAAAGGCATGCCCTTTCCACCTTTGAATCCGCCCAACTATTCCAACTACCTTCTCCGCAGGTTTTATGCCAAGCATATCTCTTATCTCTTTACCTTTGGCTGTATCGGGATTAAATTCTGAAAGGTCTATCCCGGGATAAATAACGATAATATTTTTACGGTCTGGAGAGATTCTCTTTTGAAGCGAGGCAGTGTAAAAAGAATTGGCAATTATATAGTCGGAAGGAATCATAGTTGCAATTTTATCAATCATATCAAATTTTCGGGAGCATGTATGTTGAAACCATACTCTTCGCCGCTTAGCAATCAATGCAGCCAGCCCGCCATAAATATAACCCATGCTGGAATTTCCATGCACAATATCAATTTCCTTATCCTTAATAAAGCTGATTATCTTATGAACTGCCTGTAAATATTTCCATATATACCTTAACCGTCCTGCATCATAAACATAAACAGGAATACCCAATTTAAGGATTTCCTTTACAAAAGGTCCATCTTTCAAGAAAAACACAAAAGGTTCACAAACATCCCTGTTGTGAAATTTGACAAGATTATAAAGAACCCTCTCTGCCCCTCCTCTCTCGGCAACAGGAGAAATATATAATACTCTGATAGGTTTTTTCATTTTTTCAAATAGCCTCTATCCAGAGCCATGCCTGCTCTTGCCCTCTATGTTCATCTAATGACATATTCAGATCTTCCTCTGAAAGTTTATTTCTGCAAATTTCCATATACTTTTTTATATCTTTTTTCTGTACAGTAATTTTTGAGATTATATGAGTTTTTCTAAATCTTTCCTTAATTTCTATCTCAACCTTATCTACAGGGATATTATTAGAATTATGAACTTCAATAAGCAAATCACATTGCAAAATATGAGGCGACTTTACTGGGTCTATTAAATTATACTCACCTCCTTCAATATCGCAGATTATAAGAACACCTCTCTGGGATAGCTTATTAAGTATTTTATTTGAACAACTGCTTCGGATAATAACATTTTTAATATTGTTGATCTTTGATAGCCTTGCCTGGAGTTTCCTGGCATATGAACTTATATCATAGGAGTAAACCTCAGCTTTAGAAATAGCTTTAGCTAATCCAATTGCATAATATCCTTCATCCGAACCGATATCTATGATGCGAAAATATTTTTTTTCAGCTATAAATTTATTGATTAATTCGTGTAATTCTGATTCATAACTTCCTATCCATCTATTGGTAATCAACCCGAAAACATTCTCATTGAAATATTGCAACCCTTTAAATGGTCCGCTTAATACTTCAATATGATTATCGGTATAGAGTTTTCTTGAAATCTCGCCCTGAAACTTAAAAAATTTGTCGCGACTCTGTTTTCTAATTCGATAGCCGTCAATAAGATATCCAAGCCTTGGGTATAGCTTAAAAACCAGAAATCTCAATTTTTTTTTACTAATCCACATTGTGTTCTTCATGGTTATTTATTTTTTAAAGGCATGGTCAAGATACCTCTCTATCATTAGCCTCTCTGAAAAATATTTTTCATACGCTTCTTTTCCTCTCTTTCCCATATTCTTTCTCAATGTATCATCATCTGCCATTCTAACTACATTTGCCACAAAAAGAGCTTTATCTGTTGATGGTGAAAGCAGAGTGAAATTTTCCTGCAGAAAAATATCATCTGTCAAGAAACCGTTTGTTGAAACAACGGGAACCCCATGCTTAAGGGCTGTCATTAATGTTGTTCTTCTTGAGGAGATACCGTCAATCAGCGGAAGTAAAAATATATCTGTAATTGAAAGGTATCGCGATACATCTTCACTACTGCAGTAACCCGTGCAAAAAATCCTTTCTCGTAAATAATCAGGTAATTCTTTTATATGGGCAGATATTGTCGTTTCATCCTGCCCTATTACTATTAATCCAGCATTGTATCCCTTCTTAATTAAAAATTCCAGAGAGGCTATCACATAGTCAACCATTTTGGCATAATGGAAAGAGCCGAAAAAGGTGAGGATGAGCCTATTTTCAAAACCTACAGGTATTTTAAATGTAGAATCTTTTGATACTATCTTAATATTAGACGATACTGGAATCCATTTAAAATTGCTCCTCCTCCAGAAAAAAAACCTTTTCAGCATCCTCTCCCAAACCTTAATTGAAACACCAATCCTATCGCTCCCAATAATCAAAAAGAAAAGCATTAATCTCTGAACTATTGATATAAGGAAATACTTAACAGAGTGTCCAAAAGAAATAAAGGGTTCATGAACCATTGTCATAACCCTGTAACGAACCCTTAAACAAACTGCGAATAATGGGAAAGTAATATTGATTCCGCCCTTTCCATAAAGGAAGGACACATACTGGACGATAATCAGGTCGGGAGAAAACTGTTTGACAATTGAAAGGATAGAGAAAAGGTTATATCCTCCCCATTTTTTTATTCCTCTCAAAATATGAAATCTGCCTTTTTCCTTTTGCGGCAATCCTTTTTGTTCTGAAGTAATAACTATAACTTCATGCTTATCGCTAAGCCCTTCTGCAAGCATTTCAGTATAATCCCCTACCCCGCTATTATCCGGGGGAAAGGCAGGAGATATTATCATTATCTTCACAATTGCAGTCTCCTTTTGATCTGAGATAAACGCTAATAAATATCATTTTAATTGCGGAAATTATGCCGCTTTACAGTTTCCGAGGCTGCATTAAGCAATTGACTGATATGCCTCTCTATAGTAAATAGCCTTGCCGCCATTGCTTTCCCTTTTGCTCCCATATCAGAGGCAAGTTTTGTATCTTGTAAAAGCAATTCAATTTTTTTTCTCATTCCCATAATATCTCCGGGTTCAATTAGGAAACCCGTCTCACGGTCAATCAGCCATTCAGAGACAGCTCCGGCATTAAAAGCTATTACCGGTAATCCGTGTGCCATTGCCTCAATCCCTGAAATTCCGAATGGCTCAGGCCAGAGGGATGGAAAAATCAAAACAGAAGCCCTTTTATAATAATCATTTAATTCTGTCTCTGTAAGCCATCCTGTAAACTTTATCTTTTCTGCTATGCCTAACTTGTCTGCAAGTTTTTTAATATTTGGCAGATAATATCCATCTCCGGCAATGACCAGCTTGCAATCAATTTTTAATCCCTCTACAGCCTTAAGCATATAATCTACTCCTTTTTCACGAGAAATTCGCCCTGCATACAACAGCATAGAAGCGTCTCTTTTTTCTGCATTTGAAGAATTTGAACTTGCGAAGTGATTTATAACAGCAATCTTTTCATTTTCAATTTTATTCTCATAAAGATATTTTTTCACACTCTGACTGAAAACCACAATACCATCAAAATTTTTGCTCTGCGACAAGGCAGAGCCGCATTGAGAAATCCTCTTTAACAGCCTGACAGGATTTCTTGATGCACAGTTTGTAAGATATGCCATAAGGAAGCAGCGCAGCGGATGATATGAAAATGGGCAAATCCTTTTTATTTTTGAAAGATATTTTTCACCGCTTAGACAATAAAAGCGATGGTCATGAACAAACTTTATAACAGGTATAACCTCTCTCAATGCTCCCATGAAAATCGGATTAAATATGTTGTGCAAATACACAATTTCAAACTTCTCTTTCTTAATCATCTCTATTGTGGAATTTATAATCATACGATTACCTGATATGTGAATGTCAGGGACGAATATCCCGTTACAGCTGATAACTTCAGCATCAGACGGATGCGGGATGCCGAATAGCAATGAGATGTCGTGCCCAAGTTCTTTAAGCTTCTTAGTTATTCTGTCAATATATATCTCTGTTCCGCCTGTCTTATGACAAAAATCATTTATATGGAGTATCTTCATTTTTTGACTCTCATTTTGGCACAAATACCTGCTTATTCGTCAGACTTTCATTGATAATATCTGCATCTTCATCTGCAGAGGTCAGAAATGGAGTAAGGCAAATTGAGCAGGGAGTTTTAACTGATGATATATTGGAAAGTGTGAGATTGTTAAAAAGGTTTCGGGATGTTTGATAATATTTATTATTCCATATAGCATCAAAATCTTCTTTAAAGATATTGCCAAAATCATTAGACTCATGATATAGGTGGCAGCATGGGACAAGCGACCCGTCAGTATTTATGGAAGGTGATTGCCACAGAGATTTACAAAAAACCTGTTTTTGTTTTTTTATTCTCCTTTTATAATCATAAATACTTAAAGATTCATTTTTTGGTAACCATCTTTTAACCTCTGCTTCATCTTTGATATTGACCATAACAGGGGCTATTTCTACCCTATTTACACCCATTTCTTTTCCAATTCTCTTAATTTCTGGAATCTCATGTTCATTATGTGCCATGACTAAAAATCTTATAGTAATGAACGGGAGATTACTTTTCATTTCTTCTTTTTTCTTTACGAGGAGCTTAACATTGTCAATAAGTTTGTCAAGCTTACCACCTACTCTATAGGTTTCATAAGTTTTCTGCGTCGCCCCATCCATTGACACTATCAGATGAGATAATCGGGATTGAACAAGCTGTTCCGCCATAAGCTCATTAAAATATAAAAAATTTGAGCTTATGTCCACGAAGATTTTTCTGTCTGTAATATATTTAATCATCTTGAAGACATCTTTATTCAATAAAGGTTCGCCCCAGCTAAATAGCGACAAGCTTATGATATAGTCTCCCAATTGGTTTATTATCTTTTTATAATCATCAAATCTCATCATGCCCTTTGCCCGTGAAGGGAGTCCCTGACCTGTTGGACAGAGAGGACACTTTAATTGACAAATATTGGTAGGGTCCACTGTTATATGAATGGGATAAGAATTAACATAAGGTTTTCTAAGTATTGCAGAGTATATATTTTTAAAGTAATTAAGCACCTTTTTAAAGGTAAGATGCCTGAACATTCCTGTCTGGTCATCTTTAATTAAATCCTTTGTATGCAAATAAATTTTTTGAAATATATTTCTTTTTTTCATGAAATCAAAAAAAAGACAAAAAAGTAACAGGCTGCTTCTTTATTTTTTTTGTCTTGTGATAAAAGTTATTTATATAGCGTATCTTCATTGTTTTTGTAAAAGGAAAACAACATCGGGCGGAATAAGGTAATATTCAAGATGAGTAACCCTCGATAATAACCGTATCATTTTTTTAAATCTATTTTTGCATAAAGCTGCAAGCGGATAAGTCTTTATATAATTAAAACCTGCATTTTTAAATATCTTCATATGTTCATTAAATGTATAACGTCGCTCAGTTACTCCACATTCTCTACTTAATTTTGAATAGTATTTGCGATGAGAATTAATCAAATAAACCGAAACAGGATGTTCAAAAATAAGAATAACGCCTTCATCCTTTAAACAACGATTTAATTCATGTAGTGTTTTTTCAGGATAATTAGAATGATGAAATGATGCCATCATCAAAATACAATCAAAATATCCATTTTCAAAGGGAAGTAAATTGAAATCTGATATCGAAAACCTGATTTTTGTAAAATCGGCAGATAAATAATTTAATACAGAGACACCTGTATTCATTAAAAATTTTTCAGACAGGTCATGTGACCATACTTCCCTTACTGTTTCAATTTGTGATAGACATGCTGTTAGCCAGCAAATCCCTGCTCCAACATCTAATACCGTTCCATATAATGCATTTTGAATCTCTCTTATCTTAATTGCAATTTCAAACCCCGGCATTGAAGCAGGCTCATAAGCTTTATTTACTTTTAACCAACTTTCTGCAATAGACTGAGAAGGAAACCATGTTGAAGCATCTATATCCGCCTTTCCAGATTCATAGTTCATCATTTCCAAATACTCCATTGTTCCTTCAGGTGGCAATTTTCCTCTAAGGATATACATATATTTTTCCCTTTTGTCAGGAAATCAATCTCCCTTTCTTTTTCATAGATATATCCAAGTTTATGACCTAATGTTCGGTCCTATGCAGAACCTGCTCATATACCTGCCAGGTCTTTAAAGCCATCTTTTGAATAGAAAATTCTTTTGCCCGTAGCCGTGCTGCTTCGCCCAAACGCTTTCTCTCCATCTCATCGTCCAATAACTTTAAAATCGTTGAAGCCAACTCATAGGGATCGCAGCTTTCTACAAGTACCCCAGCTTCACCAACGATCTCAGCCATAGAAGATATCTTTCGTGCAACGACACAGGCTCCTACTTGCATTGCTTCTAAAATAGGAAAACCAAACCCCTCATACAACGATGGAAACACAAAAATCGTGGAGTAACGATAAAGTGTCATCAAATCTATATTGCTAACAAAACCAGTGCAAATAATTCTATCCTCTATCTCTAATTTATGAATAAGTTCCTTAAAATTCTTTTCTCTCTCCGGTGACCACCCAGCCAGTCCGAATAAAATCAGTCGCAAGTTTGGATGTCTTGCACAGAGCGACGGCATTGCCAGAAGTAACGACTCCAAATTTTTTCTGGGTTCTAAATTGAAGGGCGATAAAATAGTTGCTCCTGAATAACCCTTTACCAGCCGTGTTATCTCGCCATTAGTGTATGGAATAGCAATATTTGAAAAATCTGTTCCGAGATGAATTGTGGAGATTTTATTGTGAGGTATCGTCCATCTGTTTTCTATATCATCAGCAGTTGTTTGGCTGATTGCGATAATATGGTCTGCTCTACGCCGTGCCCCCCATTTTTCAATTCTGTATAATTTTGAGTGGATAATTTCTTTGTATTCATCAAACAATTCATACATCATGTCATAAATAGTTAAAACAATCCGGCAAGGGGCTGCAATCGGTATGGGTGAATGAAGGACATGCCAGAGGTGAACTTGATTAGAATAAATTATTGCCGCATATCTCAGCTGATTCAGATAATAATTTCCTCTGAATTTCCACGGCCTTATCTGTCTATAGCTCCAGCGATTACCCCTGGTTTGAAATACAGCCATCAATTCTGCAACTGGTTCAGGTTTTGAGCCAAAAAGTATAAACTGAGCATGGGCTTGACTTAGCTCGGACAAGCCTTTAACCAAATTCACTACATATCGGTATTGACCCCCGATAGTTAATTGATCCAGAACAGAAAAATCAAGTCCAATACGAGGGATAACATTTCTCCTTTCTGCTTCCCAAGTGTTGCACTTCATTGTTGAACTGGCGTTCGTCATATTTCAATTCCAACAGAATTTATATAGCATAACAAATTTATACACCATTATATAGTTTTGGCACTGCCTTGAGGTATTTTGTTAAAGCACTATGAATAAAAATGGTGTTAATATAGGTATCGGCAAATGCCACATAGTCATTTGCCTGCATCGTCTGTATAATACTAAAGTTTTTTTCACCACAGCCTTCCTTTGCACACTCTACTGTTTCTACACATATAACATCGGGAGATACCAATCCAAAGTCCATATTTTTTAGAATATTAAGGTCATTTCCTTCGCAATCAAGGGAAAGAAAATTCAAGTGCGATTTAGAAAAATGGTTGAGTAAAAGAGAGTTGATATTCATCACAGGAATAATGATTTCGCCGCTCAACTTATAGCTTGTATTACTTATTAAGAATTTTGCCTGTGCCTCTGAAAATGTGGACAACGAATCATTGTCAAAAACATAGAATTTAGCGGTGCCATCGGAACCATCCGTAATACCGGCATTTAGACATATATCCTGTGGTCGTTTAGTAATAATTCGTCTTGCTAATTTTGGATTTGGTTCTACGCAAATGCCGCGAGAACCATTTGCGTAAAACAGGTATGTATTATTACCAAATACCGGGTCATTCGCCCCTATATCAAGGTATAGCGGCTTTTCTATACCAATCATATTAAAAATATCCTGGATAATTATGTCTTCGCCCCTCTGGGCATAGCTAACCCGATGCCGTGGTAGAATTCGCCTTGCAATCTTCATAGTAAGCCGTTGAATCTGCTGCTGCATAGATATGAGGTGTTTATTAATCATGATAAATACAAATCTATTCCAATTATAAGTTTATTTTCCATAATTCTTTGTTCCTGATAGCATTCTAATCAGACCGATTAATATTCCAATCTCTAAAACAAATGTATAAAGAGACATTGATACAGACTGATGCCTGACCCCCTCTTTAATGGAACGAGGTATGGAAAATACAGGAAGATAGTTAATTAAAGATTTAAAAGATGAATTCAGACCTATGCTCTTCCCTCCCCATATTCCGGATCTAAAAACCTCAGTCAATGTCTCTGGGTTATAATGATAACAGACTGTATCTTTTACTCTTTTTGCCTTTACTCCAAGCTTTGGGTAGAGGGTCTGGTCATCAAAGTAGCCTGTATTATCAAAACCACCTACCCTTATGAAATCCTCTCTCTTTATTGCCCTGAAGACCACGCTGTCTGTCTCCTTCCCTATTGTATCTAAATGCAGTCGTCTATTAGGCAGGAGTCCACTTCTAAGCTGAAGACATTTTGACCAGATATTCTCAGGATTTGCAACATACTCATCAAAAGAGACAGTTCCAATAGTTTCACCTTTCATAATAGGCTCTATCATCTTTTCTACATAATTTGTTTCAAAATACATATCCCCATCAAGAAAAAAAAGAATCTCTCCTTTTGATTCCATTGCACCTTGATTGACTGCAATGGCTTTTCCAAGATGATTCTGCGATATAAGCTGAACTGAACCAAATTTTTTAACTACATCTGCCGTCCCATCAGTAGAGCCGTCATCTATCACAATTATCTCAATAGGTTTATATGTCTGATCAAGGATAGACTCAATGCACTCGGCAATGTGTTTTTCTTCATTATATACGGCAATCAATATTGTAACTAATACTTCTGACATTTTTTTCTCTATACTATATCTGCAACTCAAACCTTCAGATTTGTTTTTAATAAGTTTCCGTTATTACTTACAATAATGAGAGTTAAGCCGATTATTCATGGTGTGGAAAAAGAGGCTCTAAAAAAATTGAATTATTATCAAAGTGTGGCGGTTTGCTAAGACCTCTGTCCACACTCATTGGAGTTTTATTAAATCTCTAAAATATGTCCTATAGAATCCACGATCCCTAGTAAGAATCTGTTCGCAATTGGTTAAGGCAAAACCTCCAATGAGGAAATCAGCTAATATTTGATCCCGTCCATGAATAGGGGTATTACAAGAAGGGCAGTATCTTACCTTTTTATTTTTAAGATACCTCATCCATCGTTCAGAGGCAATCAGAGTAGATTCAAGGTCAATATCCATCACATTAACACGGTGGTCTTTAAGAAATCTTGATAATTCCTTTCTGTTACCATTAAACTGCGGCATAAGTTCTGCTACGGTAATAACTGAGGTAATGAGAGTTTCCCCATTCTCAATGGCATGATAAAACTTTTCCTGAGTTTGAGGATATTCGTTCTTCAGGATGTCAATAAATATAACCGTATCTATATAAATTCTCACTCAATCTCTCCACGGATTTCAGCCATATATTTATTTGAACTCTTTTTGTCTTTAAACTTTCCCCTCCAGACTCGCTTTAGATCCTCAATAAGATTAACTTTTAGAACAAAATCGTCCCCTTTGGAAACAATATCAACCTCGCTCCCTGGTATTATACCAAGGGTCTTTCTAACGATTCCAGGAATAGTAATTTGATATTTTCCAGTTACCCTATACATTTCATTCCTCCTTTCTGGTATACCTTATACACAAAAATAGTATACTACAGAAATTTATATTTTCAATATCAAAATTGAAATTGTCAAGACAAAGTCAAATTAAAGACAAACTAAAATAATTTGACAAATTTTTATATAAAGTTATACATTTAGAATCGAGGTTAAACTTATGGCTACCATAAAAACTTTATCCAAAGGACAGGTTGTTATACCTGCCGATATAAGAAAAAAATATCACATAGAATCTGGTTCAGAACTCCAAATATTGGAATATGAAGGTATTATTTATCTTATCCCTCCCGTTGAAAATCCTGTCAGGGCAGCCTGTGGTATTTTGCCATCCAAACCTTCTCTTACAGAAAAGCTGCTTAAAGAACGCAAGGGAGAGCAGCAAGTCTTTTTAAATTTTTTAAATATTTAGATAAGCGGAGACAGGAGATAAGTCCTTGGCTTAGCCGTAAAAGATGGCTTCGCCGTCACCTATCTACCCTTAGACTTAATCATGCAGTCTTACCTGCATAACTCTTGTGCAAGAAATTTCTTGCACAGGAGGTCAGCTATGAGCAAAAGTTTAAATCTTGGGATATATAAGACATGAAAATTAGGCAGATTACCACATGACAGATTTTTTTCAGTAGTTTTGGAGTGATTTTTTGAAAATTTTCTCTGTGAAGGCAATTTCCTATCTATTTGGAGTGGGTTATCGCACCTTTTTGGCCATCCTTCGTGCAGATTGGCCGAGTTTAAATGTTGAGCTAAAGCGTTTAGCGTTGCTCATAGTGGAAGGACAAGCGATGCGCCCCGAACGCTTGGCGCTCGCGCTTAAGATTCTGGAAAAAGAAGTAGACACCCTCACCTTTCGACGTGGCACCACGGTATGGACATCCTTTGCGGATGACATCGCCATCACGCCTCAACTATTAATCGATGGAAATTGGCAGGGCGAAGAGTTTAACTATTTGATGGCATGGCTACAGAGTGTGGGTCGGCTGAAACCTGGCTACAAAACTTTTATCGACATTGGAGCCAATATTGGTACTACGTGTATTCCTATAGCGCAACAGACCCACCTTCACGTGCTGGCAGTGGAACCAATTCCAGAAAATCTTAAAGTATTGCACGAAAACATAGTGCGAAATGGTCTCACGGATAGGATCACTGTGGTAGGCTCTGCTGTTTCCGCACATGCTTCCAAACTTACGATGGTGAATGTGCCAGGCAACCCTGCTGGAGCTGAAGTTAAAGTTAAAGGAGGCAAACAAGGGTTTGGCACCGCAAGTGCCGAAGCAAAGGAATGGACAGTTTCCTGTTTCTCGCTGGATGCATTGGCGCAGCGATTGGAGGGTTCAGCGAGAGAAATTGCGCTGGTGTGGAGCGATACCCAGGGGTTTGAACATGAGGTCTTGGAATCGGGAACAACTCTTTGGACGGCCGGAGTTCCTTTTTACGTCGAGGTCTGGCCTGCTGCCCTATCAGCTCACGGTGGTGTGGAACGGTTTCTCCGAGGGGTTACCGAGCAATTTGGGACGATGATTCTCATTACCCGCCTCGCCGCTAAGGGTATACCACCCAAGTCGCTTCCCATCTCGGAGTTCCCTAAGTTTTTTGAAGAGGTTCAAGGCAATGGGGAAGATGTACTTTTTCTTCCTAAAAACTTCTCATAATTACCGCTTTCTGCCTCAATTTTTTCAACCTCCGTCGCCTAATGTTTCCACAACATCTTTTTATCAGGATAATGCTCTTTGTTTCTTGTTGCTATTTTATGTCCTTTAACTGCAGCACCGGAGTCAAGCAGCAGAATATAAAGCTCAATACAGCATTTCTTATGCCGACTGTTTTGTTCTTGCTTCTGCCTTAGAACAGAAGGCTATTATAGTGACAGGTGACCCTGAGTTTAAAAAAGTTGAACATTTGACTGAAATATTCTGGATATAGATGATTATTTCCGCAGAGGCAGGATGCTTCAATTTTTATTATGGACATACAGGTCTTGTCTCTCTTGCTACCTTTTTATAAATATCATCATTTGTTTGTTGCATTACAGTATCAAATACCCACAGCCATGCAAAAGAGATGGGGGTATAGCGGGAGTATATACTATGAAGGCATCTCCGTAGGAAGTGAAACAATTGAATAGGTTTGTCAGGCACAATATACAATTGAGGCGCCTGCCCCCATCCTCTGACACTGGTAATCTTCATGCCATTTATCATTAAGAAATCCTTAAAATATCTTCTTGTAAAGAGTCCGGGATATATAAATGGGTGACCAATCATCGGATTCGGGATAGATACAAGAAATCTACCACCCTGCTTCAATGTTCGTTTTACCTCTTCAAGGGCACGATGTGGATTAAAAAAATGCTCAAAGGTTTCAAAACAGCATATACAATCAAAAAACTTATCTGGAAATGGAATTCCTTCTGTTTCAATATCTGAAAGAAACAACCTCCCCTTTGAATTGTTCTCCCCTTGCTTAATACCGCTTTCAGATGCATCCACACCATACGAATCATAATCCATTTCTGCAAGCATTTTAACCAATGTCCCCTCGCCGCATCCCAAATCCAATATTTTTTCATTGTTATCATGCGTCCTCTTAAAATATGTATCGCATATCCATTTAAAACGGTAATCTCCACCGATTGGTCCTTTATACTCTGAATAATAGTCTTTATATTCCTCGCACGCCCTGCTCCTTTTCTGGATTGACGACTCTATTTTATTTTCAGTAGCCATAGACCGTACCTTTTTTGGATAATACAATCTCTCTAAAAAGATGAAAATCATCTTTGTTAAACCCTTTAAACAACAGAATAACTCCAAAATATATCAAAGGAAAAACGAGGAGTCCTGTTATCAATCCGCCGCTTATTCTATCTATGAAGAACCAGCCTGCTGAACCTGCAATAAGAAAACCTAAAATAGGATAAAGATTAAGTTCAGGGAAATCTTTTTTTACAATACGAACAGACAGAAAAAACATCATAAACTCGGAGAAAAGTGCCGTAAAAGCGGCGCCTGATACGCCGAATATTGGTATAAGATACATATTAGCACTAACGCTTACTAATGCACACAATATGCTATTAACCATTCCCGACTTTTGCCTGTCAATTATATTTATCAGCATTCCAAGAATTATGTTGGGAAACCTGAACATCTGCGCCCATGTAAGCCAGATAAATGAACTTTGTGCTGGGAGGAAATCTCTTCCATACATAAATATTATCAGGGTATCCGATAGGCTTGAAAGAATTACACCTAAAAAAATAGCCATCATTGCCATATATTTGAATGTCAGATTGGAAATACGGACAAACCTATCAATTGCATGACTTCTCAATTGTGATAACAATGGGAAGATAACTGTAGCAGTAAAAACAGGGAGCATATTGAATTGCTCTATCAATTTTATACTTGCAGTGTAATATCCAACACCAATGTTTCCTTTAAAATGGGCAATTAAAATCTGGTCAAGTCTTATATATATCATCAAAGCAATCGTAGAAACGGCAAGGGGCCAGGATTTAGCAATTATATAACGGCAGAGTGAAAAATCAATTTTTGGAACGGCTTTTATAAGTCTTCTTCCAAAATAAAATGCCATAGCTGAATTTATAATATTTTCAAGAATGTTTATAGAGATTAGCCATTCAACTCTTGCCTTGAGAAATACCAGCAATAAGATAAGAGTGGCTGATATTATGCGGATGAATATTGTAATAAAAGAGGAGTATTTGAATTTTTGTGTTACATGAAATGTTAGTTCAAAAGGGGTCAATATACCTGCTATTGGGGCAATTGATGCCAGCATAATCAGCTTTTTAGTTGAGTCAGGATATGTCAAAAATGGGATTGAAAGAAAAAGTGATGTTATAGCTATTGCAATTAAAATTGTTCTTAAAAGGATATAATTAAAGAGTATGCTCCCTGCTTTTTCACGGTTAGCCGACATCTCCCTTATCACAATAGTGCTCATTCCAAGGTCGGTAAACAGGGTAAAAAAACCAAGGTAGGTAAAAACGAGGTTATATTCTCCGAAACCTCCAACACCAAGATAACGGCTTGTCTTAGCTATAACAATTATGCTGATACAAATCATTACCCCTCTTGTAATGAGGAGTAAAAATATATTTTTAGCTGCAAGTCTTGACAGAGACAACAAAACCTCCTTTACCGTGAAAAACAGCTCCTCGCTCTATATTCCGTTCATCATGAAATTGTCAAGAGTTTATCACAAGACTTTTGGGAATTAAAAGGGTTTCATAATATTAATTTCCTATTTATTCAATATTGGATTAGGCTGCCATCCTTCTTTGCCTTCTTCAACGCATAATTAAAACTCATAAAACCCGCAGGCACAAGGAATAGCGAGAAAATGACAAGGATGCCGATTTGAGGAAGCAGCATAGTCGGAGAATCCCCTTTATATACAGCCTGTTGTATTGCCTGTATGGAATGGGTTACCGGCAAAAACAGTGAAATATCCTTCAGCCAGGATGGGAAGACACTCACAGGGAAATATACCCCGCCCAGAAGACCCATTAATGTTCCTGTAATCCAGCTTATAGGGTCTCCCCTTTTGAATAATAGTATAAAAGCTGAGGATAACAGCCCTAAACTGCTGAAGGAAATTATGGTTAAGAAAAAGATAATGAAACAGGATAAAAGATTTATATTTGTTAAATCCACTCCGAAGAAAATTATTCCAAAGAAAATATAAAAAATACCCTCAACAGTACTATAAATAAAACCCCATAAACTCATTGAAAGCAACAGATGCCATATTTTTGTGGGAGTAACAAAGAGTGACTCAAGAGTCCCCATTGACTGTTCGCTGTTTATCTGCCCCATAATCCCTGAAAGGCTCGTTCCTATGTAATTTGAGAGGGTAAGCCCGAGCAGAACATAGGAGAAATAATCTCCTCCGTATGGAGCAAGATGACTCACTATCCTCCCTTCAAAAAGTCTGCCTATAAAATAATAGGTTAACAGGGTTGTTATGATTCCAAAAATCTCCATGGAGAAAGAAAATCTGTAACTCGTCTCAATCAGAAAATCTCTCTTTATGAATGCGAATGCCTTCCTGATAAACATTTATATATATCCTCTTCACTCAATTTTCCACAGGCTATAATCTCTCCTTTAGACATCAGTGCCACAGAGTCACAAAAATCCTTTATTTCTTCCAGCCTGTGTGTGGTGAATAAAACTGTCTTCCCCATTTTTCTTACAAGAGTCTCTTTTATAAACTCCCTTAAGTTTTTTGAAGAGAATGGGTCTAAACTCTTTGTCGGCTCATCCATCAGGAGAACATCAGGCTCATGCAATAGAGAGCGGATTAGCCCAAACCTCTGCTTTATCCCTGCAGAATATGTATAAAACCTCTTATCAGGATTTTCTATTTCAAAGAGGTCAAACAGATAATCCAGTCTTTCATTAATCCGATTTTTCTTTAGATTGCAGAGGGTGGCAAAAAACTCCAGATTCTGCCTGCCTGTGAGACGCCAGTAAAAACTCCGCTCATCACCTGTAACGAGCCCGATGCTTTTTTTTACATCATCTTCACACTGTGTAATTTCATACCCTTTCACATAGGCTGTCCCGCTTGTAGGAAGGACTAATGTAGATAGTATTTTAAGAAGGGTTGTCTTACCTGCCCCATTTGGACCTAACAAGGCTATAATCTCCCCCTGTTTTATTTTCAGATTTACATTCTTAAGTGCCTTAACTCCTCCGCTGTGAAAATATTTGGTCAGCTCAACTGTTTCTACTGCATAAAGTGATTCTGGCATTGCAATTATTCTAACATAAACTTTAACAGATGACCGAAGGATTCTTCCTGAAAATATCAATCATGAGATGTGTATCAGTAATTGTATGAACAGCACTAATAAAAGCACTTGACAATGCATAAATCCAATGTATACTTTTTGTAGATACGAAAGGAGGTATTTATGCAGGTGAAAGTTCAAAAGTGGGGAAATAGTCTTGCATTGCGAATTCCCAAATCTTATGCTGAAGATATTAAACTCCATAAAGGAGCAATTGTGGATATTAGAGAGGCTGAAGGAAAACTTATAATCAAGCCGGCAGGAAAAAAAGAGCCGACTCTCAAACAGCTTCTGGCAAAAGTTATAAAAGAGAATATCCATAATGAAATTG
>Ga0209324_10000705_pt1 | contig 23143 bp, 28 predicted proteins | sample Rifsed19ft3_FD_184015 | JGI IMG/M metagenome (GOLD analysis project Ga0209324, IMG submission 184015) | Soil microbial communities from Rifle, Colorado, USA - sediment 19ft 3 (version 2) | ecosystem: Environmental > Terrestrial > Deep subsurface > Rock core/Sediment | place: Rifle, Colorado...
CATCCGAAGCAGTGTCTCATCCCGCATCTGGAAGGCTACCTTGTAGCGTTTCATCACTACGGAACGGGCCGCTTTCAATCCTTCGGGGCTCCAGATGGAGGCCATGAACTCGATGTCGAAGTGCTGGCACCAGTCATTGAGTTCCGGCGCCCAGTCGTCGATGTAGCGCATTGCGCCCCACCGATCATTTCCGACTTTGGGATGTCCCAGTTGGAACTTGGCGATATCAGCTCCCGCTAAGGATGCCTGCCGGATGAGTTCGAAAGCTAAGGATTTCGAACCCATGTGACAGGAGCCAATCTCAGCCACGAACAACATCGCGTTGCCTCAACAAGAGATCCACGAGCATCAAGTCTAAGCTGCTATCTACGTTCACGCCCTTTTCGGGAGGCATGAACCACGGACGTATCTCCTCGCTTCTTCCAATCAACACCCCCTCCAGAAGAGCGTTTCTGCGGACTACATATAGACTTCCGTTCCGTATGTAAACCTTTGGCCGGAGGTCCTGTCTCTGCCCTCCTTCTGGTTCGGGCCAGACATCCACGAGATGGTCGGCAACGACCATTTTGATCCTCGCAGGATGGTGATCGTCCAGTTGGGAAACCCCGCACACAACGTCGGCTCCTGTATGAACGAGTTTATCAATGGCCCCGTCAATGTCATCCACGGTCTTGAGGGGATTGGTTGCTCGGAGGTCGGCGATGATGTCGTACTCACTGTGTTCTTCCTCCTCTGCCCAGCGCAGTGCGTGAAGCAGTCCATCTATCGTCGGAGATTTATCTCCTGCGAGATAATAAGGTCGCTTGAGAGGTTCGGCGCCGTATTCCTTAGCTACCTGAAGTATCTCTTCGCTGTCGCTCGAAACCAGATAGCGGCTGATATAGCTGGACTTGAGTGCTTCCTCGATAGTCCATGCAATGAGAGGTTTCCCCGCAACCATCGCGATGTTCTTGTGAGGGATGCCTTTTGAACCGCCTCTGGCCAAAGTTACACCCAGCGTCTTGGTCAATTCTTCCTCGCAATCGCCACTAGGGGAGTTAGAGTACTTGTGTCGTCTTGGGGAACTTTCAGGGACCAGTCGTACAGCCACACTTGTTGGAAGACTTCTAAAAGTGCTTTGCGGAACTCACTTGCTTTCCACTCTCTCTCATGCAGTTCCTTCCAGCGTCTCAGATCAGCGTTGGCGTTCCTCGCTGTGATGATGAGGTCTCCTCCGAGGTCAAGGTGGTCCCACACATTCTGGAGGGCGCGTCTCCAGTCATGGATGTGTTCGAGAGTTTCCACCATGACTGCGGCGGTGTACTTTCTATCAGAGTTGAACTTCGTGATATCCCCGGTCATCCAAGTCACGTTGGATAGTGGGAACATCGTCTTAGCGAAGGTCACTGCTCCTGGGTCAACGTCTATGGCATGAACGAAACTGACGTTATGGGCATACAGGAGGACTCCTGCTCCGGTCCCGAATCCCACTTCTAGGACGTTCGGCTTTCCGCTCAATTTCTCTGCGATAGAGAGATAGAGGTCAAACTGCGGCGTCAAGAGGTACCGTAAGCGTCGCCACATAACCTCGTGGGCGGATTCGTTCACTTAACCTCTCCCAACTCCCTCGCTGCGTTCTCTTGGAAGGACATATCCCCGAGCGTAGAAGAGTCAATTCTTGTCCATCCTGGTCTTGGTTCATAGGAGTGCATTCCTCCCCAAGGGGATAGCCACCACTCGAACTGAGCGGTATGAAGATTCCTCACACGGTCCATCTTGGCCCCGTCGAACCTGGCGCCTAACAACTCTGCCTGATGGAAATCGGACTTTCTGAGGTCGCTCCCAATGAAGAGAGTATTCTTGGCGGTGATCCTTCTAAAAAGACACGCCTGGGCGACCGTTCTCAGAAAGATGGTTGCTTTCATGTAGGCCCCGGTGAAATCAGATCCGGTCATCTCGCAATCGGTGAAGTCAGCTTTATGGAGATCCGCACGGGAGAAGTCGCATCGAATGAACGTGCAGCCTCGGAAGTTCCCATTGGATAGGTTAGCTCCGCGGAGGTTGCTATTGGTAAAGTTTGCTCCTCGCAGATCGTGTCCTGAGAGGTCGGCTCCCTCCAAATTCACTCCAACCAAGGAGCACTTGTAAGCTATCGAGGCGTTCAAGCCGTGGTCCAGATCCTTGAGAACCTTTAGCTTTCTAGGATGTACGAGACTCATAGCGTCCAGTCCTCGTCATCGCTTACGAGTTGATGTACCCCATTCCCGGAAGCGATCAGGTACCAGATGGCATACCCGAGCATCCAGACAGGCCCTCCTAAGACAAGCCCTAGAACAAAGGCCAGGAAGAGATTCACGGTCTCGTGTACCTAACCATGATGAGGTCAGCTACTACCACTAGCAGACCCAGCACCGCTATTGTCGCTAAAAGCCTCAGTATCTCGCTCATCTTCCTCAAAAGGAGACTGTCCATCCATGATATCCACTGCTTGCTGGGCGTCCTTCTTCCCTCGCTCCTGGCGAGCTTCTTTCACTTCCTCGGGAGTGTAATCGGTTAGTTTTCCGTCCTCTTGAACGACATTCCCCTCGAGTGCCCTCTTGATGTCCATGTCGTTCCCGAAAGTTGGGACCTTGAACACCTTGACCTCTCCGGTTTGGGTGAGGTGTCCGTACTGGCCCGTCGCTTTCCAGGCGTCGTGCCAGCCCCACATCTCCTTCAATGCACCACGGACTTCCGTCAGTTCCCGTTGCTTGTCCTGTATCTGCTTCTTGAGTTGCATCTTCCTGAAATTGAGTTCATCAATACGGTTTTCAATACTGTCAAGATTCATTTCCTCAGTGGGATCCTTCCTGCGTTCTCTGGAAACGAATACCCTCCCATGACGCTTCGCTCAAGACGGTAATAGCCCTCTCGGGGTTCGTAAATCACTCTTCCTCCTCCGATGGGGACGTACCACCAGAAGACCGCGTGATCGGCGTTTGAGATACCCTCCAAGTTAGCTCCGTTGAATCTCGAACCGATGAAGTCGCACTGGAAGACATTGGCGCTTCTCAGGTCGGCGTCGAAGAATAGGGCGTTCTTCACTGTTGCTCGTCGCATGGTGACGTTCCACAATCGCGCTCGGGTGAAATCCGTCGCTCGGAGATAGGACATGCTCATATCCGCACCGGTGAAGTCTGCGTCTGTGCAGTCCGCTCTCAAAAGACAGGCCCTCGACAGATCGGTCCGGATGAATTTCGCCCCTCTCAGAGAGGCCTCTGTCAAATCTGCGCCTCTGAGATTGGCGTTGCTCAAGTTGGCGCCGTCCAGACATTTCCCCCTCAGGTCTACTCTCTCCAGGTCTGCTCCAACCAGTGCGCAATTGAATATCAGCTCCCTGTAGTTACTTGGCCTTGTTAAAGATGTCGATATCATCGACGAACCCAGCAGCTTCTTTCCTCAGAATGCCCGACCTTGCTTCTCTGGCATCTGCCTCCGTCACATCAGCAAGGTTCATTCGATGCTCAATCATCTGCACCTTCTCTTCCTCTGTGGCGATGGGAAATTGCTCCTCCTGTCCTCCGGATTGAGGGGATTGCATCTGTTCCAGAAGCCACTTCTCATCGGCGATGACTGCGCTAACTGCGATCAACTGCCGGTTGAGGAAGTCGGCGTTCTGCTCGGCCTGATTCTTCTGAGTCTTCAAATCAGCCTGTCTCTCCTCGAGCATCTTAATTCTCAATTCAAGAGCTTTTGCGTCCACATCATTTCCTTTCCTGGCGAATTCGAAGAGGTGCCCTGCAAGTGCTCCCAATCTATCACCGGTGGATTTGTGGGTCTTGAGTCTCTCTGCGATGTCATGATTGAGCCATACCACAAGCGCGTGCCGGCTCTCGATAGAAGCATCGAGCCACAGTCTGTATCCAAGGATTCTAGCGAGAGTGAAGAAACGGAAATCACTCCCGAGAGAGCGACCATCACCAGTCGCTTCTGGGAGAGGACCAATCCCGAAAGGATTGTCGCCGGGTGGGAGCCGTTTGAGGACGGCTTCCACCACCCGGCGTTGTATGAGGACGCAGCCCATCCCGGAGATGGCGATCTCGTGCAGCCCACTTCGCGGAACCTCCAGCATCGGGGGGAACGGCCATTTGCCGTCTCCAACAACCGAACAAACGCTGTGTATGTTCCTGGCGTTGCGGGCGTAGTAATGCCCGGTCACCATGTCTACGTCATGCGAACGCAGACGCTCCAGGATATCTGGGGGATGGAGCATGTCGAGGTCAAAGAGGGCAACTGCGTCGAGTTTCCCTTCCAGGAACTCTTCGCACGCCAAGGACCGCGCGACATCTCCTCTACCAGAGGCGCGTTCCTGTTTGTAATCGCCTGGCCGTATCTGGATCTCGTAGAACGTCCGTAACGACTTGACGTACTGCGTTTCTCCAGAGATGCCCGCGATATAGATCTTTGTGGCCTTCGGCCTAATGCGAGGCGCTGCCGAGGGTGGCTCGGGTGAAGCGGTGGCCATACCGCGCCGTCCCAGCTGCTGTCGAGATACAGAGAGCGAACCGGTATACGTCGGCGGTGGCTAACGCCAACCAGATGTCACCCTTGGTCAGGCCGGCGCTCGCCGGTGCAGTCGAAAGGATCGGAAGGCGTAGCCGCGCAAATGCGGTCTGACCGACGGTTCCCTTGCCGAGGATCACCCCAGATGCTCCTATCGCTCCGGGATAGGTCAAACTTCCGAGCGAACTGAAATAGGAAAGCTCTGCGTTCGCACTGTCCCGGAAGACGATGTAATCCCCGCTCATGCTGGCCGGCCCGTCGATGGTCAGGATATCCGTTGCGGCAGTCACGCCCTCCATGTTCGAATGCCCATAGAGCGGCACTGCCAAGCCTTTGTAGGTATCTGTTCCTGCTGGCATGGTAAGGTACTCCTTACTAGGGCTTCGCCCACTAGGGCTTTAGATTAGGACGGCGGTCGCCCATTTCGATGCAGTAAGTAGCGATGTGATCCAGGTGGCTTTCGCCAGCCTACCGCGTCCTTTGTTTCTTAGGTCCATGCTTCCTGTGCGACGCTCACTTCCTCCCGCAGCAAGCGGTTCTCGGCGATCCGTCCATATCCGCCCCAGAATTTGAACCCGAGGGTCCAGAACTGGTCCAGGATGCCGTCACGCTTCGGGCCGACGATCTCCCCAAACTCACCCACCTCGGGTGCGTACAGTTTCAGCAGAGAGCCGGGGCCACCGAACACGACCAGATGGACGCTATCTGCGTTCCGTACCGAGTTGGTCGCAGGGTGTGCGAACCGCAAGCCACCGTTCGGGCCTTGCCCGACGATGGTAGCTGTTGAACCAGTAAAACCGGTGATGCGCACGCGCTCGTTCTGAGGGTAGTGCGTATTGGCGGTTTCCTCGGTTCCGATGTTGAGCCACTGTCCCGCGGCTTCGGTCTGGTCCATGTGGGTATTCGCGGCTACTCTAAGTGAGGTCGCTAGCGGGTTCACCGCGGTGTTCAATGTAGTCGCCGTGATATCCACTGCGTCCAGCCCCGCGCCGTAGAGGATCTTCGCCCAACTGGAGACCAGGAGGCGGAACGGTCCCAATTCGCCGAGTTCCCAGTTGAGGTGGATACCAGCCTGCTGGTACTGTCCCACAGCTTGAACAGAACCATCCTGTCGGAGGTCAGCGAAGGCGAATGGGTCGATCATGGCAGACCATCGCCGTGCCTGTTGTCCACCGTCAGACATCCCCTCAAACATCGGAGCCTTCAAGTCCCCCAACTGGTTGGCTGCGTTGGCGAACTTGGTCTCGGTGAGACGGTGAGAGGTGGTTCCCGCATCCAGGGATGCGCGCGCGGCGGTGCGGTTCACCAAAGTTCCTTGGGTAGCCGCGTCTCGCGCAAGCACATCGATGGTCTCGGCCGCGCCTTCTGCGACCGTCTTGACCAGCTTCTCCATGTAGTCGTTCAGGAAGTTACGGATCTGGATCTGCTGGGAGGTCTGGATCGCCTCACCACGGCTGGTGGGCGTGATGGTCGCCACAGCATCCCGAAGTGCTTGCGGGGTGATGTCGGCGGTTTCAGAGATGGCGCTTGTACCAATTGCCATTTTGGAGATGAAGTTGGCCTGGACCGCTGACCCCCGGATGAGTTCGGCCATATCGCGGCCCATCGGGATCGCCAGCTGGTCGTAGTAGCGGGAGAAGTAGACCTCTTCCGCGTACTGGTCCAGGTATTGAGTGCGGGTGGAGTTGGAGAGTGCGACTGCACCAGCTCCACCCGCAGCACTGGTCTGGATAGGCATTGGGGTTCTCCCTTATCTAACGATCAGGGTCTCCCGCAGCATGGATGCGCGATGGCTATCGTACAGGTCGTGCTTTCGCAGGACACGCTCCGCGGCAATCATTTCCAACTTCGCCAGAGCCATGTCTATGTCACCGGGCTTGAAAGTGTGCGCAGACCACTCCCTCACAACCGAGTTCACTTCCTCGTCCGTGAGGTCATAGTTCGAGAGCGACACCTCAGCCCGTTTCATCAGCCAGTCGTTCAGGCGGGGGTCTATGCTCCCTCCTCGGGAGAGAACAATCTCCCAGGGAGAATCTCCCCACCAGTAATTCCAGCCATCTCACGCATCTTGCCGCGAAGTTCCCTTCGCTTTTTGAACGCCTCTTGGGTGTTCTGCCCTTGCAGTTTTCCAAGCTCGGCCGCCAAATCGTCGTAGCTTCTCGCGGTCGTGACCGCGGTTCCGGCTTCCGACACGGCTGCGGCCGCAGTCGCTGCGCCGGTTTGCTTGGTGATCTTTGTCGCTCGTTTCGTGGCAAAAAGATCCACGATGTCTGGCCAATCGTCCGCAGTCACTTTCCCTGCGTACTGAGTGACCAAAGCGACGTAATCCGGATCATCAAATGCAATCCCAGCGCCTTGGAGATGGACTGCTGATTTCGCCTGTGCCGCCGCCCAGGCCGGGTCCTCGGGCGCTGTGCCAATAGCCCCAGAGGAGATCGCTGCAAGCTCCTGCCTCAGTTCGGAGATTTCCAGGTCGCCTTTGATCTTCCCCACGTCTCCGCCAGCGGCTTTGACCCAGGCGTAGATTTCATCGACCTTGGCGAGTCTCACGTCCTTAGCAGACTTGAAGCGGGCATCAATCTTGTCGTCGATCTTGTCCAAGACGGACGCCTTCGACTCCAGGGATGCCAACCGTGCCTCAAGCGCGGCCACATCTGGCGTCGTCGAACCAGCGCCAGTCGAACTTGGAGTTTTCTCAGGAACGGGCGGTCCCTGAGTTGCCTCCGCCTCCAACCGGCCTTCGTTCTCGGTATCAGCCATCTTACATCCTCTAAGATATCATGAATGTTTGGTACACGCAACAATACTCATTGCACGGCGTCCACCAAAGCCCGCCAATCTGGGAAACCCAGCCTTTCGGCCAGCGTTTCTAAGCGGTCAATCGCTGCGGGGGGCATCTGCTCTCCGCTTTGATAGTCGAGGAGAAGGTTCCAGAGCGAACCTCCCAAGGTTGATTGCCATTCTTGGGGGCTTCGCTGCTGTCTCTGGACAAATGGTGTGGGTTCACCGCCTCGAACAGCATCCAACCACAAACGGTACATCTGATCACCCATGATCTTACGGAGGTCTTCCAAAGCTTCTGGGGCTGGTTTTGCCTGTGGTCCAGCCCCAGGGGTGGCGTATTTGGCAATCTGCTCCGCGATCCAGACCTCTCGTTTGGCAGTTGGATCGGTGATTTCCATTTCCTCAACAGGTTCCATGCCTTCGCGGAAGATGGCAGGGGCAGCATCAGGAAGTAACAGAGCAGCTTTGGAAACTCGAATTTCGATGGCTGGTTCTTCTTGGCTCTTGAAAGCGCCGTATTGCTCCAACTGAGGATGGTCCTTCCAGTATTGTTTCGCTGCTTTGCTGTCGATATCCCTCAGTTGGTAATACACCTCGAAGTGATCCCAGAGGTCGTCCCCAAATAGTCTTGCGGCGGCCTCGTACATCTCACCTTTGTAGTATCCCCTGATCCTCTCGGCGCTGGTGTAGTACGCACCCAAGAGAGGGGTCATTTGGACGATCTGCTGCTGCCAGTCTAGCGCCTCGTCAATCTGAGGGTGTTGCTTCAAGATAGCGTCCCCAATTTCAGGGCGGTCTGGATCTCTCGCACCGAAGTAGTAGTCAACCAGTTCCCAGATGTCTTCACCGAACTGCTTTTCCACCTGAGTCCGCATCTGGCCATAGAGAGATTGAGCCGCATTCCACTCTGCGGAGGTTGCACTATCAGGAACGTCCAGTAAAGCCCCTAAATCAAGGACGGCTCCCATGAACTTCAATCTCTCCGCCTCGGACATCTTGGTGAAGTCGCCCTTGGATTCTCGGAAGGCTGAAATGGTCTCAGAAGTGATTCCCACTCTCTCGGCCATCTCGGAGGTCATCCCCGGAGGAATTCTATCGAGGATGTTCCAGGCGAAGGCTTCATCTCTATCCAGACCGGACTTCTTCGCCATCAGTAGAGCATCCATGAAAGGATAGGCCGCTTCGAGATCAGACCATGCCTTTCGATACTCGTCAGGGCTGTAATCGGGCTTCTTCAGCATTAGACCGAACATCTCGTTGTAGAAACGATCTATCTGTACATCTTCTTCGGTGCGCATTTTGAAACCTGTCCCCAGAAAGAAGGGGGCCGCTACAGCGAACAGATTGGGGGCTCGGATGTTGATAGCTCTTGCTCGGGCCTCATCCCAGATCGGCCCCTCTTGGTTGTAAGCCGCATCCACAATCTGCGCCGCGGGATAGTTCTCCTCATCAATCATCGCCCCGATCTGACGGGCTACTCTTGGTCTTTCCCACGGGTCCATCCCACCCCCGAAGTAGTTGACGAATGGATCTAGCTCAATCCCCAATCCTTGAGGGTCCATGAGGGCGGTAACGTCTCGGAAGATTCTGGTAGGGGAATAGAGTCTTCCAGCCCATCTCGCGGCGGCGTCTTCTTGTCCCTCGCTGTGGTACTTCAGTGCCAGAAGAAGTTGATATGGCAACCATGTGGAAGGACCGAACTTCTGGATATCCTCCAGAGTTCTTCCCCACCAATCCAATCGTCTTCGGGGATCGGTGAAGTCCACTCCCGTTAGCCCATTGAGGGGATTCAAGGAGGCTTCCAGGTTGAACCAGATCGGAGCCTTAGTATCCAATCCTAAGAGATCGCTCACATTGAGGCTGTACTTCCACCAATCCGGTAAACCAGCATGTTCGACCTCAAGAGTGTGCCGGTAGCGGGCATAGTTTGCTACGAGGCTCGGATGCGCTAAAGCACGTTTCATCCAGCGTAGATAAGTCCTTGAATGCCAGAACTGATAAGGATAGATGTAGGAGGCTACGAGATCGAGTCCTATCCGCTTCCCGTAGTCATGCAGGATGGCATCTCTTGTGGCTTGAGCGATTGCGATAGCTTTTGCTCTCACCTCATCCATCCGACCGCCGACTTGTTTCACCCAGCCCGCGAGTTGTCTCTCAACGTCCGGTCCCAAAGGAGGAACGCGACCTCCCCAGTTGTCCGAAAGTCCTTGTTTGAGGTTCTCGATAGCCCTTTCCGCCGCGGGTTGGCTTTCGTGGAAGAAGCGGTTTACAGACGGAAAGCCATCGTCGGCGCTTGAAACCAGGGGGACTTCTTGAGGACGACTAAGGACCTCATCGAACATCCGTGCCGTGAATTCTTCCGCTTCCATTCCCGCTTCGGCTGCGGCTGCTTTGGCAGCTTGATCCAGATCGGCGTCTCCGAGAATTCGGATAACGCCTTCTGGGTCGGCAGTTCGCAGTCTTTCCACAAACCCAGCAGCTTTTGTCGGTTCCGCCCCTTCCCCGAAGAGGGTCTGATACTGTCTCAGGAAACTGGACTGGAGCGTAGTTTGGGCAGAGACAGTTGCCACTCCGTCTACTAATTCCGCCTGATCCATCATCCGCGCTCTAGTAAGTTGAGTTTCAGCAACCTGTCTTAATGGGGTGTTGGCGTCGATGCCCGCCATTCCCGCAAGTAGCTGACCTGAGTTGTCATGCTGGGAAACGACGTACTCCCGCAATTGGATGTATCTCTGATTCTGGACCTCTCTATAGTTGTCCCAGAGGGCGTTCCTAAATGCGTCGGCGCTCAGATTTTCGGGGATGTCTCCTAACTGTCGTTCCCGCCACATCTTGCGCAGGAGGGGGTGGTCGGTTGGAAGATTTCTGGAGGCCTCGCTCATCCCCCAGGTCCCAGATGGAGGTTTCTTCCTCCCAAGGAAAACATCGGCCTGTCTGAAAGCATCGTCCGTTGCTCCGCGGACGTTTGCCCTTACAGGTTCGGTAATCCGCTTCATGGCTTCTTCGGCCGCTTTGAGTCCGTCCTCTACAGTCCTTCCGTGTGTCTGAGCTTCTCGGATAAACGCTGCATTGATCTGAACGCGGGCCATCTCTCCGATTTCGTGACCGTACTCCTCAAACTGTCGTATCGTCTCTCTGGATTCGTGAACACGGCGCATGAAGATGTCTGCTTGTTCGTCGCTGAGGTTTTGACTTATGGCATGGGCGGCTTCTTGGCCCGTCCTAGCAAACTCGTCGGTAGGAAGGACCATTGGGGGCTCGTTCGCCGCGCCCAACCCGACGTTGCTTCGCTCTCTCACCAGATCATCTAGCGCAGCGACGGCCTTTTCCTGAGACTCGGCCTCTCGGACTCTTTTTAGGGCTTCGTCGTATAGTCTGAGATCGCGAAGTTCTTGGACCTGCTCATCGGTTAGAAAGGATAGGTTGTCTACAACAGAGGCCCCGCCTCGCTCTCGCAGTTGGTTGACTGCGGCCTTAGCATTGCCCCAGTTGTCTCTTGAGACCGCTTGAAGAAAAGCCCGTTGTTCATCCGAGAGACCCACAACATTCTCCAAACCAGATAAAGCCCTGGAAGGTGTAAGAGCGTTTGCCATCGTGTCTCTTACGGATTTCTCTACGACGTGCGCAGCGACACCAGCCTCTTCTTGAGCGGCTTTCACGGTCCCGAATTTGCCGCTGAATCTTCGGAGGAGTCCTTCGGTCCCGATCTTGCCTCCTGGTACAGAGCCAGCGGCACCCAAACCCCGGATAGCAGCCTCGGAGACTGCTCCCAGCATAGTGTTGATATTGTCTAGAGCTTTGACAGGGGATACACCAAACAGGGCATTTGCGGCCACCTTGGGGCCGACATCTACTAGAGCAGGCATGAAATTCCCATAGCGGTTGTGCATCACGTAAATGGGATTTTCCAGGAAAAGAACTCTTTGGAGGTTCGCCGCGGGTTGGTAGACCCACTTTTGCATCGCTTCGTGGACGGGCTGGAGGGCCGTCTGAAGTTGAGATAGTTCCTGTCCAGCGATAGGGTTCTTTGCCAGGAAGGCGGCTCTCTCGGCTTCGTCCTCAATAGCCAGGTACTCATTCCGTAGCGCAGCGTGTTCTTTGACAGTTGGGAAGACTTCCTTGAGGGCATTGTCCAAATCCCTTCCCAGAAGGTCGGCCAACTTAGCGGGATCGCCTTCGGCTTGCTCGATGATCCGTCCGATACGTCCAGGGTTGAAGTTTCCCGCATCGTCAATAGAAAGAGTCCTGAGGAAGACGCCACTTTCCAATCCCGATTGTGAGAGAGCGACCTCGGGACTGAGGCCGATTCGATTGAGAATCCCCAACCCCTCTTGCACCCTGGCTAGATCGGGATCGTTCAGGTAAGCAATTGCCTTAACGGCATCGAATAGTGAATCGGGATCGTTTCCCGAACGTGCAATGAGGACCTGTAGGAAGTTGTTGGTTGTCTCGGAGCGAGTAGCTAACTTGCTGGGTGCGTCCAAATCCAATAAACCGCGTTTAGCCGCCTCTTCTAGAATTCCGGTTCTTGCGGCTTGGGAACTCCTCTGAACTGCATCCAATAGAGTCAGATTTGCTTGAGAGATCGCGTTGTCTCCCACCGCGGCGCCGACGTTATCCAATGCTTTTGCAACGTCGGGGACCATCGTGGAAACTCTTCGAGTAGCCTCGGTTACTCTTGCGACCTTCGCCGCCCCGCTGGTCACCAAATCCAAAAGGTTCAGAGGGTCGTAGATAGCTTGTCCCAAAGCTTCGGCACCTGGGTTTTCCAGTTCCATCGCCAGGAGTCTAGGATCCTCTCCAGCCTCTATCCTTCGGACAAACTCTTCTCTCAGTGCAGGATCTCTCCATGCAGAGTAGGCAATCCTCGCGGACTCTTGGTTAGCTCTTCGAAGTTCTGCGTACTCCTCGAACGTAGCTTGTCCTCGGAGAATGGCAAGACCTGTCTCTAACTGAACTGGAATAACAGCGAGCGGACCAAGTTTGCGGAACCACTCATGCCATTCGGGGACAGGTTTTCCCTGTCTGGCATAGGAACGTCGGATAAGCTCGTCTGAGGCTAAGAGGGTAGGACCCACCGCCTCTCGTTCAACGGCGAGTGCAGGTTGCATAGCAGCTTGTAGGACGGTCTGAACGACGGCGCCTGAAAATCTAGCTAGTTGTCCGAAAACGGGAATCTGTTCACCAGCTTCCCAGGAGGTTTTAGCCAAACCCACTGCCGCTCCAAGAAGTGATTGGCCAAATTGGCCGAGAAGAGGACCTGCTTGGGATGTCTGGGTTTCTAAGTCCTGATGGCCAAGCGAAAAGAGCGCCGCTAGATTCTGTCTAACAGGTTCGAGTGCATCGAGGGCTTGCTGTGGGAGTTGCAGAGGCTCAGGACGATCCTTCTCGAAGAAGTTGTATCTCAATTGGCGCATGAAGCCCTGAAGACCGGGACCAAAATCCGGGGTTCCTAAAGACGTCCACCCCTTAGCTTCTTTTGGGAGAGGTTGTCCCCAGGGCCCATTCTTTTGGGTTGAGTATGTAGCGGCCCATTCCGCGGGGAGCCCCCGTTCATTAAGTACCGGCTGGGCTGGTGGAGGAGCACGAAGCTCAGCCATTGTCTCATTGACGGTATTGGCCCATTCGGTCGGTTCTTCAGCACCGAACAGAGACCGGTAGATGACCGTGCGAATAGGAGGTACAGCAGCGCCAACAACCTTCGCCTTCTTGATTGCTTGTTCGAGAGTAGGACGTTCAGTAGATCGCTCTTCAGCCAATTAGATTCTCCAATTGACAAGCCCAAAGCCACCGGAAAACCTGCTTCCGCCGGATTGATTGGACCCAAAGCCGCCAAGTCTTATAGTTCCTCCACCGCCTCCACCTAGAGCTCCACCACCTCTACCTAGACCTCCACCTGTTCCATTCCCAGCTGTCATAATGCCCTCAGGCTTGTACCACAGTCCAGTCCCGAGATTGATGTATCCCATACGCGTCAAGAGATCGGCTCCTGAACCTGCCCCCGCTCTGGATGCGATGACATCAAAGACTCTCTCATTTGCAGTACGAGGGAGTTGCCCAAGATCGTAGAGACCGTGCTCGGTGAAAAATACGTTCGTAGCGAGTGCAGTATCGGGGGCATTGCGGGAAATTGTCGCAGATTGGAAGCGAGCTTGCTCGAGGGCGCGCTCGGGGTCCACTGAACGTATCCTATCGAGATATTGCAATGCTTGCGCAGTCGCTGGTGGAATAGGTCCGCCGCCCGCGGGTCCAGTCTGGACGACTGGCTGCGCCACTGTAGGAATAGCAGGCGTGGGACTGGGCGTGACTTGTCCCGGAATTGTTCCAATCGTTCCCACGGCTGAAGGGGTGGGTGTAGGACCGAAAACACCTACCTGACCAACGGCTGATGGGGTAGGTGTTACTCCATACACACCAGCGGTCTGACCCAACTGATACGGGGTGGGCGTCGGTGTAGGAAGGGGTGGGGTTGGGGTTAGTGTTGGCGTAGGAACAGGAGCTGGTGTAGGACCAAAGATACCCACCTGGCCGACCGCGGAAGGAACGGCTGGTGCAACAGGTTTGCCCTTAATCGTTTTCTTGAGTTTCTTAGCGACTTTGGGTTTCTTCTGCGCTGAGATTGAGTCGCCCCCGCCGTTGTACAGTATTGGCATCTCGTGTTCCTCTTGAACCGCGTCTCTGTTTCTTGAAATCCTCGATCAACCGTTCGTTCTCGATTTGAATTTCTAGTATGGCGATATCCAGATCGCGTTCGGTCAGGAAGTGATCAGACACCGACAACCTCCTGTCCTCTTCGAGTCCTTCCGGTTGCACCCTCAAAGGTAGCCGCCTGCGGGAAGAACTCGGCGGGCGGTCTGCCCCCCGCGGCGGGGTTGACCCCCTGGCCTTCGATGCCCAACCCAGGTCGCATTGGCTCTTCCTCTGGCGCTTGCTCTGCTTGAGGTTGTGCCATCATCTGCTGGTGAAGCATCTTGGCTGCCGCAAGGACATCCTCCTTATATTGGCCGGAAAGTTCGCGCTGGAGTCTTTCCACCCTCGCCTGGAAATCAGCCATGTCCAGACGGGATAGTTTATATTCCCTATAGGAGCCTTCAGGATCAGTATCACCCAGATATCGTAAGAGGCGGATTGGAGAGTAAGGGAGTTTATCGACCATCTGGACCGCTGTGATGGCCCGCTGTTGTCTATCGGAAGGCACGTCAGCCTTGAGTTCGGTACTTAGATAGATAGCATCCGGGTCGATATCCTCCGAGTCGATGGAATAGTACTCGCCCTTGGGGCCGTACCCTTCAATTTCTCCACCGGTGTAGTGAGTGACCAGGAGCATGGCCTCGAAGAGACGGTTGAATCCTCCCTGTGCTACCTCTTTGATCTCTCCCAGTGAAGCGATAGCTTGGGAGACCTGGAGATTGTAGGAGGCGAAGGCTTGCTCTCCGGAAATGGGCTGTGCAGTCACCAAGACATCGGCGACTGTGGCTCTCTGGATAGCCGATTCCAGACGGTCGAAGGCTGAGATGATTTTAGGGTCGAGGTTCCTCTGTTGAAGCTGTTGATACTCTTGTAGCGCAGTGAGGTTGAGCCTTCCGCCGGGTTGGGTATAGTCAATTGCCACGTCCTCGGCGCCTGGTCCTTTGAGTACCTGCTCAGGGGCATTGGCAGTTGCAAGGGCCTTGGACATGGCAATGGTGCCCATGATATTCGCGGAGGCCCATGACTCCGCTTGTAGGATGGGGAAGAGAAGTGGTTTCCTCTGGAACTCGGGTGCAGTGTCTACTGTGGTTCCGCCGGCAGAGCAGAACCACGGCAGGAACGGAACCTGCTTACCATTCTGGTCTTTCAGCCAAGGCTGGAGTGGAAGAATGACTTCCCCATTCGTGTCTTCCAACCGAGTGGAGTGGGAGGCCCAGACGATCTTCCCGTCGTAGTCCACGTACTCGAATTCGAGGAAACTCTCCTTCACTCCGTTCTTCTCATCTTTGACAAAGGATGCCTCATCTCCCCAGAAATCAAGAAGCTCGCGACCAGTCCGGATGTTCACCGAAAGGACGGCCTCAGTCATGTAGTCTGAATATCTGGGATAGACGGTCTTCGGGTCGGCCAGTTTAGTGGCCCAGTCTCCAAAGCGAAGGGCGGCGTCTTTCCTGGCCTGGGAAGATTTGGACAGCTTCATCTGGGTGGGGACATGGATCAGTTGACCAATGACTTCCCCGTACACAGCACAGGACCAGACGACATCAGCGGCAAGAGGCTTGCGACGTTTCTCGGCTCTTTCCAGTTGCCACTTGAGTGCGGTTTCCCACTCATTGGCGAGAGTCCGTGCTACGAGACTTTCATCCTTCGTCCCTGGGGGAAGCGCCTTATACACTGTGATGGGATGGATATCGAGGGCGTCCTTCAGATTAGAGAGCGCCCGAGTAGCGCCTCTGAGTGCATCGTAGGGCGCGGTGGAGATGATGGGTCTGATCCACTGATACCTTTGAAGAGGATCAGGGAGGGAATACTGGAGGCGGGACATTCGTTCATAGTCCCGCTGGACCTTCTTCAAGCCTTTCTGATTCTCAATGAGTTCAAGGGCTAGACGTTGGTACTTCTTGGGTGCTTTAGCCATTCATCGCCTTCCGAAGTGACTCCAGGGTGATGGTTCCTTCTTCCTGGAAGCGAACCATGCTGGAAGAGCAGCCATCTCCGCCGGCGGAGCCAGGTTTCCTAGTTGGGTCGCTCCTAATATCATATAGTAAGTTGCGTCAAGCGTATCATCATGCCTCCCGAGAGGCCATGATACCCACTCGTCCTCAAACGCTTGGAGGAACTCGGTCTTCTTGTCGGAGACCCAGACTCGGGAGAATTCGAAGAGAGGCTGCATCTGCTTCTCGAAACGATTTCCTTTCGACTTGCCTCCCGTCGTAGCGGGGAAAATCGGCAGTCTAGAATTTCTCAATAGAAGATGGTAGAACTCCTCACCCTTTCCAACGGCTTCCACGATTACAAGAACGGTGGTGGGATACATCCCAGCCCACGATCTTACTAAATGCTCTGCCTCACCCTGGGACACCTGCCCCCTATAGCCGTCTACAAGAACAACTCCGCCTCCGGGAAGTAATCTCCCAATGCTGATGGCGAAGTAGTCCTTTTCTTTCTTGATCATTTTGTCGGCGGTGGAGGCATAGTCCACTCCCATTACGACGGGCCAGGAGGGACTGATGTCCTCATAGGGATATTCATGTAACCACTCTTTCTTCAGGTTCAATCCCTTCGCTGCTTCCAAGTCTAATAGATACGCTCTAGCAAATAGTAACTCACCCGAGAGCTTCCTCAGTTTATCAATCTCTTCAGGAGGGTATTTGTCGAGCCATAGAGGAACTCCATCTAAGAGAATGGGAGTCCTCACTACATGGAACATCTCGGTTGATTTGACGTAGGCTATCGTGTCCTTCACTGTCCAGGGCGTGCCAATTACGACGGTGATCGTGGTGGGAGTTCGGCGCGGAAAGATGGTCCCCTGCAATAAATCTTGAGTCTTACGCTGCTCTCTGTCAGAAGAGGTTGTATTCTCGTCGTCGATGTCGTCAATCAATAAGACTCCATCAGGATGTTTCCCTAGAATGCCGCGAGCAGTTCTTCCATATCCCACGAAGGAAGGACCGCTTCTGTCTGCAACCGTCCTGGTCCAGTCCCCATAAGGGACATCGGCCCGTTTAACGAAATACCCCATTGCGCCCCAGCCTGTTTCTGGATCTGGGACTACATACGGAAAACACGCTTTCCAGATGTCGTTGTGTTGGATGATCTGAGCAATGCGAGCCGCATTCGCAGCCGCACTTTCATCGGACACCTGAATGAGCATGTTCCCTCGTTCAGGCTTCAGCCCAATCTGGTAGGCCATGAAGGTGACGAATGTAGTGGTTTTGGTGGAACCTGCAAACGCTTCTACGAGGAGACTTCCGTGGGCCTTCTCATATAGTGCATCAATCCAGCCCCTGGCATGAGCAGGCATTCTCTGGTTCTGGATGAGCGTGTAGAAAGCCTCGAACCCCTTGGGGGTGTCGGCGTGGATTTCTTGAATTACCCTGGAGAGGTCAACTCGGGCCAGGGAGGGATCCCACGAGTTCTACAAGGGACTTCACTAATGAGGAATGAGCCTTCTCCGTCAGTGAAGCCAGTCATCCATTCCGAGGGAAAGGGAGGGGCGTTTCCCATGTTGGAGATAGTCTAGCATGGATTTTGGTAAAACGCACACGGAGGAGGGAACCCATGTCCTCGCCGTCGGAGTAGAGGGGAACGTGGTGGGGGCTCACGCCTCCGCTTCGGTGTCTGTCTCTCGTACCACGCCTTCCACCACCTCACCCAGCAGACCTAGCTCTACCAACCTGCCAGCTGCCAACCCATCTAGGTGGACGTTGACCTGGAGAGCTTGCACTGTCCCTGCCTTATCAGCTTGAAGGAAGTCTGTCGCTCTTCCCACGAACTCCGCTGCTCTCACACTATGGGACATCTCCGGTGACATCGCTGCTTCTGCCTGCTTCTCGACTACGAACCCCCAGGCTTCAGCTGGAAGTTTGGGTGACAAGGGAGAGAGTGATGCAGCAGCACGCATGAGACCAGCCTCTGCCTCTGCTTGTGCCAGTCGTTTGCGTTCGGCCTGCTTCTCCTCTTTCAGAATGTTCAGGCCCTGGGCCACCGTAGAGCGGGTTATCTCATGCGCTTGACCATTACCATTACCATTAGCCTTATGACCTGCTTTACTGCCCCTTGATAGAGCGGCCCTTATGGCTTCAGTAGCTTTAGGGTGGCGCTCTGCTAAGCCCCGATAGGCTTTACCCTTGCTATTCCCCTTTGCCCAACGCCTGTACTCTATGCCATCTGAGGCCCATATCTCATAGTCGCCTTCGGTTCTTAGGTGTTGATCTGGCATGCTCTTATGGTAGCACAGGAATGGGTGCGCCGCACCGTTCTACCATTCCGCCAAAATACGAACGCCAGATTAGAGAACGCCCAAAAGCTTGACTTATAGTGTGCGATAGTGTACAGTATTCACAGAGAGGAGAACACCATGAACCGTCTTCCCTGGAATGAAAAGGTCCCAATGCTCAGTATCAATCCGCAGGCCGCCAATCCTAGTGACATTGCTCGCCTAGCCTCAGAACTTATGGAGGCCCGTCACACTCTTGACCGCATCGCAGGGCACGCGAGCGCAGGAGCAATGTCCTCATTCCTGGGTGCGCATACGAAATGCGAGATTGTGCGAGACTTGGCACGAAAGGCCCTTGCCTAGCTCGGCCCTCCCGCCTGCTTCCAAATTCATTGGAGGCAGGAAGGATACGCCGATCCACCAATAGGAGAGTGACGCAATGAACGCCAAGCAGTCCTCCGAACAGGAAGCCCGTCAGTGTCTATCCAAGATGGTCAAACCAGGAGATACCGTATACACGATTCTTCGACACGTCAGCAGATCGGGAATGACTCGGGTTATCGACTTGGTTCTAATGCCAGAACGAGGTACAGAGGAGACTGGCCCCATCAGCATTTCAGGCTGGGCCTCCCAGCTCCTAGACATGCCCCTTGACCGTAACCGCTGGGGCGTCAAGATCGGCGGCTGTGGCATGGACATGGGATTTGCCTTGGTCTATGACCTGTCCTATCGCCTGTTCAAGGATGGGTTTGAGTGCATCGGCGAGGATTGCCCTGCCAATGACCACAACAACGGTGACAGAGACTACACGCCTCACAAGCACAGCGACCCCGGCTATGCCCTAAGCCAGCGCTGGCTCTAACTCAGTAGGCCCGCCTGCGCCTCATTCATGGGACGCAGGAAGCCTAGACCGAGGACAACCCAATGTCTCAGCACCAAGGAGACTGACATGAAACCCTTTGATGAGTTACACCGCATCCAAGTCGAGCTTGATGAATTGCGCTACAGAGTCAATCTGCTTGAGGGAGACCTGATTTATGTAGCACGGCGGTCTCCGCCCTCGTATCCTGACACCGACCTCACCATCAAGCAGACAGTCGCCCAAATCCTAGACTACCTCAATTTGAAACCCATCTTCCATCATGCCTATTGGCAACTACTCTCTGACAAGGAGAAGCCCAATGAAACCCCTTGATGAACGCATGCGCGAAACCGCAAAAGCCCAACTACGCCCCCCTGCCCTCTGGAATGACATCCGACGCTGGGCCGATCAAGTCACCTCGCTCCTGATTGCCAACGAGGAACTGACTAAGCAGAACCAGGAACTGTGCGACCAACTGAACGGGCAGTATTGGGTTCAAGCTAAGGAGGAGCTTCGTGAGCTCCCCTTCTAGGCAGATCCTCATTATCTGGGCTGCCATCATCATCTTTGGGCTAATTGACGCTTCTGGCTAATCCAACCTTGAACCAAGCTACGTCCTGCGAAGGAGAAAGAATATGAGCCGCGTAAGTGACGTTCTAGAACCTCTCCACATGTCTTTGCAAGAACGCATGGCAGTCCTATCGTTCGTTAGCAAGTCATTAGAACTCTTAGAACGGAACGATCTACCACCATCGAACTACATAGATCTTGAACAATGGCGGGCATTGGGAAAACTGGCGCGAGATGTGCTTATGCGTTTAGACGAGGCGTGGCCCACCTTGCTACCGATGCCTCACGACGGCATACGCTGGTCCGAACGATGAAAGGCGAATGACATGACCCCAGACGTCCCGCACCAGTGGATTCTTGACAAGCTGACTGCCCTCTGCCTCTTGGGTGAAATGGACAAAGAGGAAGTGGAGAGAATCCATGTCCTGTTTCTCCAACGCTTCCCGGATGAAGTGGCAGCGATGAAGCAGAAGCTAGCCATCTACGAGCGCTACACCAAGCCTATCCAGCAGATTTCAAAGCTGATGGACCTCGAACAGCAAGGGGATAACTACATCACGGAGTCAGCTCGTGAGTAGCTTCACCGCCAAGTTCCCCGGCCGCTGCGGTATCTGCCATATGCGTATCCGCAAAGGAGATGCAGTCCTTTGGATATCGCCTACCACTGTTGAAGTGTTCGTCCCCTATGACCACGAGAAGCAGCGAGGGGGATGGACGCAGCAAGTTCCTACCAAACTGGCGCACGCATCTTGTCAGCGCATCATGGAAGGGAAACTAGATGACTAGGCTAGATGTCCTACTCATAGCTATTGGGTTCATCTGGCTGTGGTTTAGCGGCAAGTACATCGGCTGGATGATCTCCTATTTTGTTGGGGGTCCACTCGGCTCGATAGAAAAGGAATGGACAGATGAATGATCCGTGGGAAGGAATCCGCCACACGCTATCGGTAATGCCGGCACAGTGGCTAATCCCAGATCCAATCATGCGGTTTCTGATGGCTGATGGCAAGAAGCTATTGGCCGACGCCGATGCGCTGCGGGAATTCCAGAAAGAAGCGCACTGGCTATTCGGCCATGAGCCACCCGATGATCTTGGAGCCTATACCCACGCATCAAGAAAGACTTGGATTGCTAGACGTGACGCCATGTTCGCTGCTCTCCCACCTTATCTGAAAGGCGAATGACATGAACGACCGAGTGAATATCATTCTGACGCCCGACGAATATGGCGATGGGACCAAAACGCATAGCGTCACAGTACACCTCGATGGCATTCCAATAAGTGATGCCGATGGCCCAACGCTTGAGTATGCATTACTCCAACTCGTCGAAAACCTCGCCATACAAATATCTCTCTTGGAGAAGAAACCATGAACGAGGAATCTACCGACATCGTAGCTGTCCCCAACCCGCACGCGCTGATGCCCGTTATGGACATCCGACTAGCCAAGGAACGCTATCAAGCCTTGGTGGAGTTCGTCAAAGGCATCATGGTGGAGGATAAGGACTTTGGCCCACCGTTTGATAGCTCTGATAAGAACGTCCTCCTGAAGCCTGGGGCCGAGAAACTCCTATCGTTCTTCGGCCTCACCCCGGTGCTTGTGGATGAGCGGGTTCTGGAGGATGACAGCGACCCTCTTCACCCCTATTACTTCTATCGCCGCAAGTGCCAACTCTACCGCGGGGATAGGCTAGTAGGCGAAGGCTCAGGCTCCTGCAATTCCAGGGAATCCAAATACCGATGGCGAGAGGCCAAGCGGAAGTGCCCAAACTGCGGCATGGAAACCATCCGAAGCAGCAAGGCCGAGTTCGGAGGCGGGTGGTATTGCTGGGCCAAGATAGGAGGATGTGGCGCGAAGTTTGCCCATGAGACTCCAGCTATTCTCAATCAGACCGTGGGGCTGGTGGAGAACCCCGACATCGCAGATATAGCCAACACGGTCCTCAAGATGGCAGACAAGCGAGCCATCATCGCCGCTACCCTAATCGCCTGTAACGCCTCAGAGTTCTTCACTCAGGACATCGAGGCAGATCAGGTCGTCGAAGGGACAGTGAAAGAGACCAACCCAAAAGCCCAGACCATACCTCAACGCTCGACGACTGGTACAGCGAGCATTTTGTCCCAGACGGATACGACTCTTACAACGCAATCTGGCGCTAGGCAGAAGAACCAATGGCCCGATGCCCAGGACATCATCAAAACCTTGGTGCGAGACGGGTTCATCGACGCCGCTGAACATGCAGTGGGCATCCTGAACCATTCTGTCTTCATGAACATCCCGCAAGGGAACCTGGAGCTGTACGACATCGCCGTCTATCTTTGCGGCTATCAGACATGGCCACAGACCTGGACCACAGAGGATAAGGCAACCGCCACCAACAATCAGTACCTAGCCGGTGCCCCGAAAGAGTGGGAAGACGCCGCCAAGCATATCCTGGGGATGAAACTATGAGACTCAAACGCAAACACAGCGTCAATTCATGCCCGTGTTGCCGTCGCAAGCCCATCCATGCCCACGCCATAGCTTGGCCGTTACTTGACCTAGATGGCGAGTATGGCTGGGACCTGAAGCTTGAATGTCCCAAACATGGCTGGCAAGACAAGGGTAGTGGATGGTACACAGAGGAACTTGTCGAGGCTGGACTGAAACCTTGACCACCAATGGCCGCAAACGCCGCCTCGGAATGTCTGCGGAAGGACGGAGGATTCTACAGATGCGGAATGAGGAGATATTTCGTCAATGGAACGAACTGGGGAAATCCTATGGCACGTTGGCCGCAGAGTTCAACCTAACTCGCTCCGCCATTCAGAAAATAGTGGAGCAGCAACGGAAAGGGAAGGCTCAGTAGGCTCGCCCATGCGTGTCAATCGCCATCTGCTGACGCTGGGCAGGCTTCTGGCCCCGGTGCAACCTCCAGGTTGTTCCCCTCTCAACCGGGGCCCAGGAATAATTGAATGATCATTATCACGGACTCGGACCGCACTAGATTCTGGAGCAAAGTCAATTTGGGTTCCTACAAGGAGTGTTGGGATTGGAACGCAAGCCTTCAAACGGCTGGCTATGGCCAAATATCCATCGATGGCACGCAGAGATCAGCGCACAGGATCTCTTATCTGATCACCTATGGAACGATACCAAAAGGCTTGTGCGTCTTGCATCGTTGCGATAACAAAAAGTGCGTCAATCCGCAACATCTTTTTCTCGGAACACACAAAGACAATGCCATAGATGCTGCTCGCAAGGGAAGGCTCAGCAACCGCGGTGAGACTCATCCGTCCGCTCGTCTCACTTCGGCTGATGTCTTAGCCATCCGGTCGCTTTGGCGCTTTGGGAAAGTCACCCAAAAACAAATAGCCGATCAATTCCTAGTCACAGAAGATCATATTGGCGACATCGTCCGTCGGCGATATTGGTCCCATTTGTCATGACCCTCTGGCATATCATCCGCTTCACCACCATACGCCACCTGTGGCTGACTGAAATCTGGAGCCATCA
>Ga0209324_10000709_pt1 | contig 23029 bp, 27 predicted proteins | sample Rifsed19ft3_FD_184015 | JGI IMG/M metagenome (GOLD analysis project Ga0209324, IMG submission 184015) | Soil microbial communities from Rifle, Colorado, USA - sediment 19ft 3 (version 2) | ecosystem: Environmental > Terrestrial > Deep subsurface > Rock core/Sediment | place: Rifle, Colorado...
GTGCTGGATGAACTTTCTAACTGGTACATCCGCCGCAACCGGCGCCGCTTCTGGAAGGAAGCCGAGGATAAGGATAAACTTTCCGCCTATCAGACCTTGTGGGAGACTCTGGCCACCCTCTCCAAGCTGATTGCCCCCTTTGTTCCCTTTATGGCTGAAGAACTTTATCAAGGGTTGGTGGCAGGAAAAAGTCCTGAATTTAAAATCTCTGTCCATCTGGAGAGCTTTCCAGATGCAGATGAAAACAGAATCGATTCCAAGCTGGAAGAGAAAATGGAGGCTTTGATCAAGATTGTCAGTCTGGCTCGGGCCGCCCGCAACAAGTCCAAAATTAAAGTCCGGCAGCCTCTCTCGGAAATGCTGGTAGTCCTGCCCAATGAGAGCCTCAGCCGTTCTCTTAGAGGGATGGAGTACTTAATCGCAGAAGAGCTGAATGTCAAGGCGGTCAGATTCGTAAACCCAAAAGAGCGCCTGGTAAATTATTCGGTCAAACCAAAATTTGCCAGCCTGGGTCCCAAGCTGGGGAATAAGCTACAAATGGTGGCGGAGAAAATTAAGAGCCTGACCGAGAAAGAGATTTTGGAATTAAAGAACCAGGGTAGTCTCAACCTACAGTTCAATGGTCAGGCAGTGCAATTGACTGACCAAGATGTGGAGATTATGGAGCAGGCCCAACCGGGATATGGCGTAGAGGCGGAAGCTGGCTTTCAGGTAGCTCTGAATTTGGGTTTAACCCCGGAGTTGGAGGACGAAGGCCTGGCCCGGGAACTGGTCAACCGCATCCAGAATATGCGCAAGGAAGCTGGTTTTGAGGTCACCGATCGGATTAAGTTATTCATCGAAGCTGACGATAGACTCAAGCAAGCCATCTCCAAATTCGCCGACTATATTCAGAAAGAAACTCTCTGTTTGGACTTGATTTTCAAACCCGGTCAAGGTAGTTTGTCAGCCGAACAGGAGATCAGCGGACACCCGCTTTATTTAACGGTGGATAAGCTGAAGTAACGGAGGAAGGATGAAAAAGAAAGACCTGGAAAGATTCGAAAAACTTCTTTTAGAAAAAAGAAAAGAGATTATGCAGGAATTGGGACTGTGGAAAAAGAATGTGGCTGACACAACCCAAAGAGATGCCTCCGGGGATCTCTCTAGTTATTCCTATCATATGGCTGACCAGGGGACCGATGCCGAAGAAAGGGAGAAAGCCTTTCTGTTGGCTTCCAAGAGTGGTCGGCTTCTGTATCACATCGACGAAGCCCTAAGGAGAATCAAGGACAAAACCTATGGCAAGTGCCAAGAATGCGGGGAAGAGATCTCTATAGCTCGCCTGGAAGCGGTTCCCCATGCCCGGCTCTGCATTGACTGCAAGGAAAAAGAGGAGAAAAAGAAAGCCAGCGAGCTGGCCTAGGGCAAGAATGTCACTGTGTCACGCTCCTACATTCTCTTCGTCTGGCTGGCTTTTACCGTCCTTTTCTTAGACCAGCTTTCCAAGACTGTCATCTTCCACCTTTTGTTTCTGGGGCAATCCCTCCCGGTCTTGGGGGATTTTTTCAGAATCACTTATATCTTGAACCCAGGCGGGGCCTTTGGCACCCAAATCGGTGGCTCATCCTTCTATTTAATTGTGTCCTTGATCGCGATTATGTTTACCATAGTCTTCTTTGTGAAAACTCACCCCCAGAAGCTTCTGGTCAAAATCGGCCTGGCTTTAGTATTGGGAGGAGCTTTGGGTAACCTGACTGATAGATTCCGCTTCGGACAGGTGATAGATTTTTTGGATTTTGACTTCCCGGATATACATGTTCCCTCACTGGATTGGGGAATCTTTGGTTGGGCCGGCTTTTCCTTGGAGCGCTGGCCCATTTTCAATCTGGCGGATACGGCCATTACCGTGGGCGCCTTGTTGATCGTGTTTCATATCGTAAGACACCGGGAGAAAAGGGTCATCAAAGTTGAATCTCAAGGACTCCACCCAGAGGATTGAAGTAACCGTCAATCCCCAAGATTCCAACCAGCGTCTGGATGCCTATTTGGCGTCAAGAGAGCTGGAGCTCACCAGGAGCCGTATCCAGGGCTTAATCGACCAGGGTAAGGTCAAAGTCAATGGTAGAGCTACTAAACCTAGCCATAGAGTGAAATCTGGAGAACTGATAGAGATAGAAATACCTCCGCTCCGAAAGACCGAGGTTCTGCCAGAGAATATTCCCTTAGACATAGTCTACCAGGACCAAGACCTATTAGTCGTCAATAAACCAGCCGGCATGGTAACCCATCCTGCCAGCGGGAATTATTCTGGGACTCTGGTCAATGCGTTGCTTTTTCACTGTGAAGACCTCTCCGGCCTAGGGGGAGTCCAAAGACCTGGAATTGTGCATCGTTTAGATAAAGATACTTCTGGCCTATTAGTCGTAGCCAAAAATGACTTTGCCCATCTTAGTCTATCCGGGCAGCTAAAGGAGAAGACCCTGTTTCGAGAGTACTTAGCCCTGGTTTGGGGCAAAATGCCCCAGAAGAAGGGCCTGATTTCCGCCCCGATTGGTCGGCTGGTTACTGACAGGAAAAGAATGGGGGTTACCTCAGTGAAAAGCAGAGAGGCGGCCACCGAATATGAGGTCAAAGAGAGCCTTCTTACCTGTGAGCTGTTGCAAATCAGACTCCAGACCGGCCGGACCCATCAGATTCGAGTCCACCTTTCTTACCTGGGACATCCGGTAGTAGGAGACCCGGAATACGGAGGCAGAAGTAAATGGATAGACACTCTTAAAAAAAGCAAACAAAAAGACTTGGCAGAAGAAATCCTGGAGAGGATCAAACGTCAGGCTCTGCACGCCCGCAAAATAGGATTTGTCCATCCCCGCACCGGCCAATATTTAGAATTCCAATCCCGTATTCCGGTTGACATAGCCGACTTAATAGAGTTCATTAAGAGCAAATGAGCCAAGCCAAGAAATTTTTATTATTTAGCGTAGCCGTTGCAGTTCTGGTATTCTTTGCCTTAGCTTTCGCCCACCAATATGAGCACTCTAATCACGACTCTTCTTGCGCCATCTGCCACTGGCTCTCCAATTTGGCGATCATTCTTCCCGCAGTATTTTTAACCCTCGTTTGCCTTCAGAACAATAGACTTAATCTTTCAGATTATCCTTTAACCCCCGAGCTTTCCTCTCCAACTCATTTTTCCCGCTCTCCTCCTTTTTAAGCTAAACTAAAAAGTAACTACTTTTTAACAGCTTAATTTTAGGAGGAGAATTCATGCGCAGAATGTTTATTTCTGCTTTGGTCTTTATTCTAAGTTTTCTTCTGAACACCTTTGCCCAGACTTCTACTGGAGCCCCCCAGCAGGCTTCCAGTGTCTTTAATCCCAATATCAGCGTAGTTACTGATATACTTGGCGCTTTCGGCAGCGATCCTACCCTTCCAGATCAGGCTTTCAACTTGAATGAGGCAGAAGTAGGATTTCAATCTGTGGTCGACCCGTACTGGAGAGCAGATATCTTTATAGGCTACCACCCCGCCGAGGAAGCCGTAGAAATCGAAGAGGCTTACTTTACCTGGCTGACTACGCCACTGGGTTTACAGGCCAAAATTGGCAAATTCCGCTCCAATTTTGGCAAGTTTAACCTTATTCATCCGCCTGAAACCGGTCTGGCTGACCGTCCTTTGTCTGCTCTCAATTTTTTAGGAGAAGAAGGGCTTTCCTCAACCGGTTTATCCTTAAGCTGGCTGCTGCCCATTCCAGATCTTTACCTGAAACTTATCGGAGAAGTAACCACTCTCTGGGATAAAGCGCCAGCCTTCAGCACCTTAGAGACAGATAGCACTGGTGCTGAGGAATTGGCTGCTTCTGAGGAAAAAGAAGATTTAGGTTATTTAGGACGACTGGAGACTTACTTGGACCTATCAGAGGCAATGAACCTAACCTGGGGAGGAAGATTTGCCACTTCTATCAATCATCCAGATGAACAAATCTGGACCCGACTCTGGGGAGCAGATTTAACCTTTCGTTGGAAAAACCCGAGAAGAGCTGTCTACCATTCCCTGACCTGGCGCACCGAGGTGTTGTACAATGACCGAGAAATTCCGGCCGGTGGGAAAAACGTCAGGACCTGGGGTGGTTTCTCGCTTTTGGACTGGCAATTTTCAAAAAGATGGCACCTGGGGGGACGATTTGACTACTCCGAATTTACTGAAGTTGAAAATTTGAACGAAAAAGGAGGGTTGGGTTATATAACGTTTACTCCTTCTGAGTTCAGTTTAGTCAGCCTGCAAGGAAGATATGTGAAACGAGCAGATGGCACAGAAGAGACAGCCGGTTTTGTCAAATTAACTTTCAACATCGGACCGCACGGAGCTCATCCCTTCTAAAATTTTGGAGAAAAGAAAATGAAAAAGGCTTTTTTAGTTCTGATTCTGATTTTAATAGCATTTAATCTTAGTTTTGCTAAACTGAGAGTTGTAACAACCACCCAGGATTTGGCTTCTATCGCAAGATTCATCGGCAAAGATCGCATTGAGTTAGATTACATTGCCAAAGGCTACCAAGACCCACATTTTGTGGACCCCAAGCCCAGCTATCTTTTGAAACTGCGCCGGGCTGATCTCTTGGTCGCAGTGGGATTGGAGTTAGAAGTAGGCTGGCTTCCGGCTTTAGTCAAAGATAGTCGAAATTCTAAAATCATCTCTGGTAAAGGGTATCTGGATGCCTCAGAAGCAATAGAAGTGATTGAAAAGCCAGTTGGACAAGTTAGCCGAGCCGAAGGAGACGTCCACCCTTTTGGCAATCCCCATTATTGGTTAGACCCTGAAAACGGAAAAGTCATTGCCCAAAACATTGCTGATAAGGTTAGCCAGCTCGACCCGGCTAACTCAGAATTCTATCAGAAGAACTTAGATGATTTTGAGCACCGAATCGATGAGAAACTTCAGGAGTGGCAGAAGCTATTCGAGCCTTTCCGGGGGGCAGAAGTAATTACCTACCACCGCACCCGGGGCTATTTCGCCCGCCGTTTTGGTTTAGAGGTTGCCGGGGAAATAGAGCCCAAGCCGGGGATTCCTCCTACTCCCTCTCATACTCTGGAGATTATCAACCGAATCAAAGCAGATAAGATAAGAGTCATTCTGGCAGAGCCTTTCTATGACCTCAAGACCCCGGAGTCCATTGCCCTAAAAACCGGGGCTAAAGTCTTGGTTCTGCCAAGTTCGGTGGGTGGGGTTAAAGGAGTGGAAGATTATTTTCAGCTGTTTGATTACAATCTTAACCTCCTGAGGCAGAATCTTTAAAGCAAGGAATGGAAGTCCTAGCCTTTTTAGCACCTCCTTTTGCGGCCAGTCTCGTACTCACAGGCATTCACGCCTATTTAGGACTGCATGTCGTAGAGCGTGGAGTAATCTTTGTCGATCTGGCCATGGCTCAGGTAGCGGCTTTAGGGGCCACCGTGGGGATTCTTTTCGGCCTCGATTGGCACAGTTCCTCCGCCTACTGGTGGTCCCTGGGCTTTACTCTCTTGGCCGCAGTGGTTTTAACTTGGACCAGGACTAAAGACTCCCGCATTCCGCAGGAGGCTTTCATCGGCATAGTATACATTGTCAGCGCCGCCTTAGCCATTCTGATAATGAGCAAAGCCCCCCAGGGGACTGAACATTTACGCCACATGCTAGTGGGAAATATTTTAACTGTTACCTGGTGGGAAGTTGGAAAAACTGCCATGCTTTACGCCGTGATTGGATTCCTGCATTGGTTTTTCAGAAAACAGCTTTTGCTAATTTCTCTTCAGCCAGAAAAAGCCCGGGTCCAACACGCGCATCTGCGCTGGTGGGATCTTTTTTTCTACGTGACCTTTGGCTTCGTGGTTACCTCTTCCGTGGCCATCGCCGGAGTGCTCCTGGTTTTCTCCTATTTGGTAGTCCCCTCGGTCTGCGCCATGCTCTTTGCTGAAAAGACCTCCGCTCGCCTGACCTTAGGCTGGATTTTAGGGACTCTGGTGAGCGTGGTCGGAGTGGCGATGTCATTTTTAATTGATCTTCCTACCGGGGCGACCATTGTAGTCACTTTTGGGGTCTGTCTTTTAGTCTGCCTGCTAATAAAGCAGTTACTCTTTTCTGCTAAATGAGTTACTTAGAGTTAGAGAGAAAAACTAGGGCAAGCTACTGAGGGAGAATGTGCAGCCAGTCGCCGTACAGATAGTAAAATCGGCCAATCAAAAGGGACATACGGGACATCACCGTATACCCGAAAGAAGCTCCGAATGAGATCATCAGGAAGTAGATTCCGACTCTGGCTACGAATCCAAAGGAGCCTTTATGCTCCCGGGAGAAAAAGAAATAAACCAGACAGGCAATCAATCCCAGGCACAAGATCCAATTATTAAAAGAAGTCAGATAATCACTCCCCCATAAGGGCAACAAGTTGCCGTGGATCTGGGCCACTAAGTCACCCGACCCGAAGCCGATGATGGCTATGCCAGAGTAGATTCCTATCAAGAGTCCGATCGACCAGCGGGAAAGCCAGGAGACCCTGGCGGAAAATCGGGCAAACAAAAACATTCCCAAGATCAGGGGCACAATCATAACCAGGTTGCCGGCTATTAAGGGGCGCCACAGGTTGGGGAGAAAAACATTGTGAAACTGCAGAGCTACCCCATAGCCGGCTGAGATACCCACGAAGACATGCTCGGCGAATTTGTAGAAAGGATTGTCCTTGTACAAAAAGGAAAGAATACAAAGAGTGAAACCTGCGCCCAACCAGACTCCTAAGGCTTCTGCAGTCATTTGACCTCCTTCCCTTTCAGAGCTCTAAGGACAAAGTAAGCTAGGTTTCCTATCAAGATGAAGAAAAATACCGTCAGATGGGAGACCGATTGGGCATCCATCCCTCTGGTGCCTAGGCCCATCACGCCGACTAACTTCTCATATTCAGCCGCCCCTTTCATCCCTCCTAATAATCCCTTTAACTGACCGGTTTGATAGTAAGGATAAAACTCTGGGGCAGAGACTGCGGTACAGCCGGAGACCAAGTCGATATTATAGCGCGCCTGCACCTGCTGCACCCACTCTTTGGTCCCCGGATAGCCGGCTGAGATGTTAACAATCATGGCTAGGTCTTTAAAGTTAGTCACCCCTTGCATAATTTGAATCTGGGTGACCGGAGTGCCATTGTAATCAGTCGGAAATGTATTGGGAATGGAAGCCCCCATGGAAACCATTACCACTTCCCGACCCTCTTTGAATCCCAGATTGACGAAGTCGATCCCTTTCTCTTTTTTGTACTCAAAGGCCATATGATTTAAGGCCCTCTCCACTACTGGTGGCCCGGCTGGCCATAGGCAGGTGACGATGACCTTTAAGTCCTTTCTAAACATCTGCTCCAGAGCCGCCACAGTCATAGGATAAAGCTCTGGCAGAGAGCCGGGGTCGTAGTCACAGGACATTAAAATCTTGCTCCCGTTGGGGACTTTCTCTATCGTGTCATAAAAACCTTGGACCGGATGGGAGACCGTGAAGTCTATGCCCAAGGGGAAGAACAGGGGCAGGCTGACCGCCAGCCCGATGAAGAGAAAAATCCAGCGCCGGTCTAAGTTGTTGATGAATTCTAATAGTTTCTTCATTTAATCCGCACCTAAGTGAGTCCGCTCCAAACCTACGATTACTTTCAGTCCTGTGGAGATTGCCCCCAAAGCTGCACCGATTAGAATGGCCCTCTTCCCGGCTAACTGAGGGACGTTCATTATCCATTCCGCAAAATTAGAAAAATCCTTCCAGATGGCTTCCCCGATGGGCACCCGGCCTATCATGACTAAGACCGCGGTGATAGCTAAGAGCGCCGCCTGGGTTGAGCGAATCCTGAAAGCCCGGAATGCGGCTGAGGCGATATAGAAGGCTAACAAGGCAAACATCATCGACTGCATGGGGACATAGATGTTGATGAAAAACCAATCGAAGATTGTCCCCTCGGCGATACCCCAGACGATTCCGACCGTCATCATAAAGAGCAAGCAGATTAAAAGAATAATCTTATAAGGAGTATCTTTCCCTTTTCTCTGGATGTAGTCCAGATTGACCCGGGTCACGTTGGCTACGCCTAAGACGTAGGCAAAGGTTATCACAATGATAGTCCAGCCGTTTATGGTCTCGGCTATGTGCGAAAAACCAGTATGGGGAACAAAATAATCGGCGATGAAGAAAGCGCCGGCCAAAAAAGTGATGATTAAGGGGACTTCTTTACGCATTATTAGATTTACTTAAGTATGACCGACCCTTGCTCGTTTCTTCTCACTCCACAAAAAACCAATCCTTAAACCACTCCACATTAAAACTAATCAGAATTGCACCTAATATCAGGGCTGCCAGAATAATCCCCTTGGCATAATCCGAGCCTTTCAAGGCCCCCAAAAGTTTCGGCTCCCGGGACAGATAGGCGCTGGCAGCAAATAGCTCCTCTCCGATTAGGGTGTAATCACAGGCTACCACAAAAAAGGGGAGCTGATGAATATTAGCTGTTCCGGCAACCTGAATCGCTCCAGTCGAAAATCCGGTCTCAGCCAAGACCAGAGATTCAGCAAAAAATGAACCTAAAAACAAATTCGCGGCCGGCCTTTCCCTAAGCATTATGCCGTTGATTCCGGCCGCATAGGCAAACTGCTCATCTGAGATAAATCTTATGTTATCCTTTTGAAAGGCCTCTGGCCTTCCAGCCGCCATATATCCCTGCTTGACCGACTCTTCTGCCACTGGCAGGACAAAGGGGAGTCGGATGGGAACAATCAGAGGGGTATCATATTGGGCTACCGTCCTGGCCACATTGCCTAAGATAATCATGCTGGCCACGGTTTGAATATTGTTCATATCATCGATCCCTGGCACGTATAAAATCGGTTTCCCCATCTCTGTTGCCCGTCCCACCGCTTCTTCAATCGCATCCAGGCCGGCGATTCGGCGTACAAAGAGATTCTTCCCCTTCTTAGCTTTCTCAATGAAATAAATGATTAGAAAAAAAATTATGACCAAGGTCAAAAAGACATTCCAGCGGTTATCGTCGAACCAGCGGCTGTCTGAAGTTGATTGGGTCTGTGCCGGAGCCGGCTCTTGGGCTATTGCCAAGCCTAGGCTGATCAGCACCAAAATGCAGACTAAAGACCAAATTTTCGTTTTACTCAAAGTTCTCACGTTTTTGGTGATTCAAGAGATGAAATAAAACCAGCTATGTGCGTCAGGCAGATATTAAAAATAAATTTGAGATGTTATCTTAGCCGGTCCCTCCGCTATGATTATCTGATCAGCCCCATCCAGGTTCCGAAGACAAAGTCCATTCTGCCGATAAGAAGCGACATACGGGACATCACCGTGTAGCCGAAGGCCGCCCCAAATGTAACCATCAAGAACAGAATTCCTGTTTTGGCTAATCCGCCAAAGACTCCCTTGTGCTCTTTAGAAAAGAAGAAGTAGACCAGCCCGCAGAAAGTTCCCACAACGATGATGAGGTTGCCGATGGAACTGCCCCAGGCTCCGGTCCACAAAGGCAAGATTGTATTTTTGACCTGGTTCATTCCGTTGGACTGCAGGTAGCCAATCAGGTTCACTCCGGCTGTGCTTCCTACTACAAAAGCCAGAGCCCAATTAGAGAGCCAGCTAATCTTGGGAACCAAACGCAGCAACATCAAGACTCCAAAGGCTCCTCCTACTAGGTAGACATACTCCTGGGAGATCAATTTGTCGTACAGTTTAGGCAGAATCACGGTGAAAATGATGGTCACAAACCAGTAACCGGCAGAAATCCCCACAAACAGCGCTTCACAGAATTTGTAGAGCGGGTTGTCTTTGTAGAGAAAGGAGACAATCCCGATGGTCAAGATTCCGGCAATGAGATTGCCGATATTGAAAAAAGAATTCGCATCCATAATCTAAGTCCTCTTTCCCCGGGTCATAAAGTAAGCCAGGTTCCCCACGATGATGAAAAAGATGACCACCGCATGGGAGAAGGTCTGGGAGCGCATAAAGCCGGTGGCTTTGCCGAAATAATGAGATACCTCTTCATATTCAGCCCCTCCTCGCATGCCTCCCAAGAGGCCGATTAGCTGGCCGGACTGGACATAGGGTGAGACCAGCGGGGCCTGGACCGCGGTATTACCGGCCCCCAATTTGAATCTGTAGCGGTCTACTCCGAAAATGACCCATTCATAAGTTCCCGGATAGCCGGCTGAGACATTGAACACGAAGGCAATGTTGTCAAAATTTCTGACATTTTGCATCAAAGGGAGCTCGGCTATCTTGGTGCCGTTGAAGTCTACCGGGAAGGCGGCATGAATATCGGTCCCCATCCGGATTATCACAAACTCGTTGCCGGCCGTAAAACCTAAATTAACATAGTCAACCCCATACTTCAGATTCTTGGCTTTGAGAATTGGATCCCGCATTACAACTTCTAAGGCAATATTGGCCTGTACTGACCCCTGGGGCCACAGACCCAGGATTATGACCTTAAGATCTTTCAGAAAGAAGTGTTTCAGCATGGTCTCGGTCATGGGCTGAAGCTCAGGAGCCGAGGGAGGGTCGTAGTCACAAGAAATCATCACCAGAGAACCGGGAGGGAGCTTTTCTATATAGTCATAGACTGCCTGCACTGGAGGAGAGACCGTAATCTTGATCGGGAAGCTCAGAAAGAACGGTATGATAACGGCCACTGCCACTAAGGCGAAGATGACTCGTCGATCAACCGCTAACAGTTTCTGCCAGAAGTTCATTTAGTCGCCGCCCAAATAAGTTCTTTCTATTCCCAGAATAATCCTTAAGGAGGTCGAAATTATACCCAGGGCAATTCCCATCATAATCGCCCTTTGCCCGGCGGTCTGGGGGAAATCCATGATCCAATCAGATAGGTCCGCCAATCTCCACCCAGAAGGCAGCCAGCCGCTCAAGTACTCTCCTAAAGGAACTCGGCCTAACATCAGGATAGTGGCTGCAATTAAGAGCAAGGTGGCCTCCTTGTTGCGGGCCCGGAAGGCCCGATAGGAAGCACTGGCTACGAAAAAGGCCAGAAGAGCAAACATGGTCGAATTAAGAGGGAAAAACAGATTGATGTAAACCCAATAAAAAGCGGTTCCCGGGTTCTGAAAGGATCTCCCCCCGGAGAAAGCCAGTCCAATGACCACATAAGCCGACAGTCCGAGAATGGTGAACAGGGCATAGGGCCAACCCTTGGACTTCTTGGACATTTTATTCAAATTGACCCGGAGGAGATTGAGAATTCCCAGGACTATAGCAAATCCGGCAATGATATTGACCCAGTCGTTAAAAACATCCTGAACCCGATTTAAGGGAGGATGGGGGACGAAAAACTGGATTATGAAAATGAATCCACAGGCCGCAGTTATGATTAAAGGGACTTCTCTGCGCATCTCTTCACCTCACCGTGAAAAGCCGGCTTAGATCGTATACGCCCAAGCTGGCTAGAATGACTCCCACCAAGATGGCGGCCATCATGAAGAATTTCCCCACATCTTGACCCTTCAAACTCCCTAAAAGCTTTACGTCCTTAGACAGGTAGGCTGAGGCAGCAAACAGCTCTTCTCCGATTAAGGTGTAATCGCAGGCCGCTACGAAAAAAGGAAGCTGGGAAGGCTGGGCTGTTCCGGCAATTTGGATGGCACCAATGTAGTTTCCGGTCTCAGCTAAAATCAGAGATTCAGCAAAGAAGGCTCCCTGCATGAAGATGGCGGCTGGCTTCTCTCGAACAAAAAGCCCATCGAGGGCTGCGGTGTAACCGAACTGGTCGTCGGTCACATAGTAGACCATATCATCCTTGTAAGCATCCGGACGACCGCTAGCAGTGAAGGCTTGTTTGGTGACCTCCCGGCAGGCCACCATCACCAGGGCCCGGGAGACTGGCACTTCTAATTTGGCTTCATATTCGGCCGCCTTTCTGGCCACATGCCCCAGTATAGTTATGCCGGCTATGGTCTGCATGTTGTCCATATCCTGGATGCCAGGGATAAACACAATCTTTCTCCCCATCTCTGTAGCCCGGCCTACTGCTTCCTCCACTGCTTCGATGCCGGCTATTTTGCGAATGTATAATTCCTTACCCGAGCGGGCCTTTTCTATGAAATAGAGAATCGCTCCAGATATAATGAGTACCGCAATCAGGGCATTTAGTCTCTTACGGTTGAACCACTGCCCCATGGCCTGAACTGCTGTTGACGGCTCTGAGTCTGAAAAGCCGCTGGCTGTGACGGCTCTGACTTTATAGTAGTAGTCTTTGTGATTTTCCGGACTGCTGTCAATGTAGGAATCAGTCCCCCTCGGAGAATCTGCTATCTTGGTATATTCTCCTTCCGGCGCTTCCGTCCGCAAAACTTGGTACCCGGTGACCACTCCATCTTTATCATCTATCGAAATCTGCCACTCTATCGTTATGCTGCGACCGGCGTCATTGGGAGTATCAAAAGCTTGAACTTGGGTGGCTGGCGCAGGAACTTGAGAAAATGCAGGACTTAAGCTTAAAGCTAAAAAGGAGAAGGCCAAGATTTTCTTCAAACTCGACTCTCTCTGTTTGGCTCCAACAGTTTCAAAATTTTGGCCGGCTGCCTGATTCTTGTTTCACGATTTCCAAATAATCAGAATCTTTCCACAGAAAATAGAGAGAGTTCCAGAGCCTGTCAAGCCAAATCTGCCTTTTAGGTGCAGTTTGAGACAAGAGCAACTGCGAATTCGCCAAATTTAGCGATTGGAAATGGTGGAGTACAATCTGGGGAAGGAAGATTTCTATGGAAATAGAGCCAAAGTGAGCCTACCCTTCGATCATCTCCACATTGGCGCGGGGGACAATTGCCTTCTGGCCATCTGGGAATTCAACCTGCAAAATCCTGGCGCCGGACTCAGTCTCCAGCTGCCGCAGTTGAGGGGGAAGGTCTATGACTCTTCCCAGCCTGCCGAAGTATGGCTGCCGGATCACCCTGATCGGGCTGCCCGGCTGCAGTCCAATATTTTCGAATCTTTCTTTTTCAAACCTGGCTTTCACGTCGCCTACAAGTGGAATCACGACTTCTGGCCGAATCACTCCTGCCCTGATCTGAGTAGCGCCGTTAATACTGGCAGACTCTCCCTCTTTGGATTTAAGTAAATCGAAAGTGCGGTCTGCCATATTGATTTGTCCAAAACCCTCAGTGACTATCAGGCTGATTCCTTTTTCTTCTGAGCCGGTTATAGCCACACCCAAGTCATATCCTAAGAAATCCCGCAGGTCTTTGTCGTCAAATCCTCCTACTACAATTCCCTTAGCTTTGACCGAAATGGCTTTCTGCAAAGCGGTAGCAGTGACAAGACTGCCACCGACAATGACCTTACCGGCACAGGAAGAGTCGATTTCGTTTTCAGTCAGAACCTCTTTGGGAGAGCTGACTACCACCTTGATTTCCCCATGGGTCTCTCCCCCGATGCCGAAAATTCCCTGAATAAATGACCCCCAGCAGGAAACCGCTACCCCTTCTCTTTCGAAGACTTCTACCACTTCGCCGTCTAAGTAGGCTTTTACCTCGACCGGGACAGGATTCCCTCTGATTAAAACCTGCCCGGTGATGTGAGAGATAGACTCAATCGTGCCGGAGATTTTGGCCTTGCAGGTGGAGGTAAAAAGCCCGAAAAAAGATTTACTCTTGGCGATGATTTCCCCTTCTGTAACTCTTTCCTTTTCTTTCTTGAGCATGAAATGGGGGACATCCTCCGGCGGTGCGCCTAAGATATTGGCCACATTTATAGGCTCCACCGGCCCGGGCAAATAAGTTCTGGCCACGACATCGTCTGGCTTGACACTGTCGCCGACTTTGACCAAGACCTCTCCCTTGAGAGGCAAAATCCTCTTTTTGGTAATTAGCTCCTTTTCAGTAACTTTTAATCCGGGGGTATAGGCGTGACCCATAAAAACTCCTTATCCTTTTTTTCGAGCCAGACAACGCTCCGGCTCACATTCACTTCACCAGCAAATACACCCAAATCGCCATAAAAGCCAAAGGTAAAAGATAGGCCAGACTTTCCGTGGAGGAAAATCCGGTAATCTTACCCAGCCAGGGATAAAAAGCTCTCCGGCGGGTGACAATTCCCTGCGAAGAAGCATTCTCGCCGAACATCTCCTGCTCCAATTTCAGCATCTCATCCCGCCAGAAATTATGTGCCGAAAGCGTCAGTGAACCGACATACAGCCAAATCAAGTCAATCACCACTCCTAGTGCCGGAATCACAAATCCCGGCACTTTGAATTGGCCAAAAGCTATCAGCATAATTGAGTTGACTACTAAAAAAATATTCATCCGGTCCCCGAAGACCCGATCCTCGGCGATAAGCAGGTCTTTTAAGACATCATAGCGCTGAAATTTTTCCATTCCCTTAAGCCCTATCTCTTCAAAGCCCAATCCGGATAGATATTCAAAGCCAACATCCATTCTTTCAGCTTTCTCACTCGCATCTCCTCATCAGTGGGCAAAAGGTTGGAGCGTCCCCGCCCATCTAAAATTATTCCTGCCACCCCGCCCTGAATGGTCGCTTCTCTCTTTTTCCCTTTTCCTTCTCCTAAATCAAAATTCCGCTCCGGCTCTAACCAGGCTTTAGCAATTTCTCCCACACCTAAGGCTATATTCTTCATTTCGCCAAACTTGAGAACTCCCTGCTCTGTCTTTCCTGCTGGAAGTTCGAATTTGTACTTCAGGATGTCTTTGCCGTACTTATCTTCTCCTACCGGTGTGATAGAGGTTCCCAGATGAATCAAACAATCTTTGTCGAAAACCTGGGTAGCGGCTTTGGGGTGGACCGTGGAAAGCACCCCCAATTGAGGCATCATAAAGATTGAATCTACTGCTAAGCGAGTAATGCCCTCCGGCAGAAAGGCATCTATTAGCATCAGGGCTGCTTGCTGTCTCCGCGGGGCGTGGGACAATACTCCACCTGATCCAATCAGCATGTCACAGCGCATCATATTCACAATGGTCAGTCCGGAGATGGTCTGTTCGAAGGCTTCCGCGATGGTCCTCTGCTGTTGGACACCTTTTAAGGTGGTGGCAAAGGACTTGTGCTGGATGAAGGCCAGACGTAAAGCCTCCTTGGCAATGGCCTGCTCAAAGATCAACTCTTCCATCATCTGGGGAATGGTGGTGGGTCGAATCATCTTGTTTTTGACCCGGTTGCGCAGGTCCCGCTCATCCATCTTGAAGGGCACCCAGCGCATCACATTTGGCAAAGTAGCTTCCGCAAAGACGTTGGAGATAGAATAGCTCATCCCCAAGTTGGCTGAGACGGTGCGGTTGAAAGTGTTTTCGAAGACAGAGAAGATATCAGTAGTGGCTCCGCCGATGTCGACTCCGATGACCTGCATCTTTTCTAAATCTGCTATAGTCTTGATAATCAATCCCACTGCCCCGGGGGTGGGCATAATCGGCGCATCGGTCCAGGTCATCAACTTGCGGTAGCCCGGAGCCTGGGCCATGACATGCTCCATAAACAGGTCGTGAATTTTCTCCCGGGCCGGCAAAAGATTTTCTCTTTCTAAGACCGGTCGGATGTTATCCACCACAGAAAGGTCAGTCTTGTCGGCTAAAGTCTCTTTGATTGCTTCCCGGGCATCTTTGTTGCCGGCATAGATAACCGGCAGCTGGTATCCGGCCCCTAGCCTGGGCCTTGGGTCAGCCGCGGAGACTAATTCAGCTATTTCTACCACGTGAGTGGTAGTACCGCCATCAATACCACCGGAGAGGAGAATCATATCTGGCCGCAGATGACGAATCCGCTCGATCTGCTGGTGAGGAAGTCTTTTATCATTGGAGGCAATTACATCCATGACTATTGCGCCTGCGCCTAAGGCCGCTCTTTCCGCCGATTCAGCGGTCATTGAGCGCACCACTCCAGCCACCATCATCTGTAATCCGCCACCTGCCGATGAAGTGGAAACGTAAATATCAGTACCAACTCCATTCCTAGCCGGAGAAATTATCTGCCCCTTTTCATCCAAGATTTTTCTGCCGGAAAGCTCTTCTACTTCGGCAATGGCATTGAGCACCCCCATGGTTACATCTTCAAAAGGCGCCTCGACGGTCGTGGGAGCCTCGCCTCGGACAATCAGTCGATATTCTCCATCTCTCTTTTCTATTAAGATGGCTTTAGTTGTAGTCGAGCCACAGTCAGTGGCGACAATTACCTTTATCTCTTCTGGTTTTAAGCCCTTCATATCTCTCCTTGAACAACCTTACATATCAAAACTTTGGCAACCGGTAATCATACCCAGCGGTTAATCTGTGCAGATATTCTCAAATTCAAGACATATAATATAAACACCTATTATCTTTTTCACAAATAGAAAATCTCTTTCCCCTCCCCTATGAGGGGAGGGTTCACCCTGAAGATTCACCCTGAAGGGATAGGGAGGGGTTAATCACAAGCACTCATTCCGAGGAGTCCCGATTAAATCGGGACGACTTGGGAATCCCCTGGAAGTGTGACGCAGATGTTATACAGGGGGTTGCCTCGCCCCCGATATTATCGGGGGCCCCCAATGACAGCCAGATATGAACTAAAGCTGGTGCGGCTCAATATGAACCAGCACATCCTTTATATGAGGATGCTTCGATCGCAAGCAGTCTTTGACATTATGCCCTATCTTATGCGCCTCTTTAACCGTCAGCTCCCCCCTGACAACTACGTGCAGGTCAACATAGTAATCAAACCCCATCTTTCTGACCAGGCATTTATCCAGCCCAACCACCCCTTCCACCTGTCTGGCCGATTCTAAAATTTGTCTGACTACCTCCCCGGAGGGGGCCGTATCCATTACTTCTAGAAGAGCCGGCCTCAACAGCCGAACGGCGTTGAAGCAGATTATTGCCGAGGCAAACAGAGCCGCCCAGTCATCGGCAGACTCATAACCGGCCCCGCCAATTAAGGCAATGGAGATGCCGATGAAGGCCGCCAGGGAAGTCAAAGCATCGCTTCTGTGATGCCAGGCATCGGTTTTGATAGCCGTGCTCCCGACACTCTCTCCGGTTCTGAATACATAGCGAAACAAAGTCTCCTTGGTGATCACAACCAGGACTAAGACCGCTAGAGTGAATGGAGCCGGGGCATGCTGGGGAACTTTTATCTCCCTGATGCTGTTAACCGCGATTCCTGCCGCTGCCACAATCAGAGCTAATGCAACCACTGAGGCAGCCAATGGCTCGGCTTTACCATGCCCGTAAGGATGGTCTTCATCGGGCGGCACTCTGGCGATTCTGAGCCCGCTTATGACCACTAGAGAGCTGAAAACATCGGTGCTGGATTCAATCGCATCGGCGATCAAAGCATAACTGTTTCCGACGATGCCAGCCAGCCCTTTGATGGCTGCCAGCAAGGCATTGACCAGAATCCCGATAATGGTCGTGCGGGTACCAATCGAGGCCGGATGGGAGTCTTTAGGTTTGAAACTTTTCATATAGATTAGCAGTAGACCCACCTTGTCCTTCAGGATGAACCCTCAAGGTGGGAATCCTTGGTTGAGACAACCTGGGTCTACGAACTACTCTTTACCTTTAACCCTGGAATAAGCATAGGCGTCTTTCTCTTGTATTCAAGATACTCTCTACCCAGCCGCTTCTCCAGCTCTGGTTCTTCAATTGCTTTTAACTCAAGCAAATTAAGAAGAATAAAGAGTGGAGTGAATATAAAGACCAGAGAAATTGAGTTAAGTAAAACACCAAGCCCGAATAGCGTAATAAACACACCACCGAGCATAGGATTTCTGCAGTATGAATAAGGACCAGAAGTAACCAGCTTAGGTGGCGGGTTGAAAGGCACAGGCGTTCCCTTGGCCTTGATAAAATGCAAAGCCGACCAGAGCCATAGGAACAGCCCTAGAGCAAGAATAGGCACGGACACAAAGACATTCAACGAAGTGGGAAGAAATATAGGCAATCCTAAGAATTTATCCACCTGAAGAGAAACGAGGATGAATAGCGCCAGCAGGGTAAAAAAGATGAATAGTCCTAGAGGGGTAAGAAAATTTCGTATCTTACGGCTGCTGGTCGCCGCTTTATAGAAGATTTCAATCGCTTTCTTACGGAAGCTCATATCGTTACTCTATTATCTATAGTTGGTCAGTCATCGCCAGGAGCCCCGATTAATCGGGGCAACGTGGCAATTCAGCTATATTGATCTAGAATCGCTTTCACAACTTTAGGCATCTGCTCAATATCAGCAAATCCTAGAAAAGGTATTATCGAATTGAGTTTACCCAAAACAATTGCCTTCAAACTTTCTCTTGACGGAGTTGACTGCGGAATTAAAGACTCTAAAATGGAATCTCTAATTTTGAATTGGTTTAGAAATTTCTGAAAATAACTTTGCGCTTTCCCATTATTTTGTAAATCCATGTTGATATCACCCAACGCATAGAAAACTAAAGGCCAAGGTATAATTTTTCCTGCTTTTTCAAAGCTCCGCAGCGCATTTTCTAATCTACCCTCTTCAAGGTAAACGTGTCCTGCACTGAAAAAGGAATCATATACCCCCAGGTTACAAATTACTTCGAAAACATTCGGCTCTATATAAATTGTCTCTAATGACTCGTTTTCCCCACCGAAGGCCGACAATGCCATTACCTCCTTGAATCTTTCAAGCCTTTTCAGCACCAAGTCATCAAAAGTTACCTCTTTCTCAACTGAAATTTCAGAACACCTCCTGATAAAAGGGTCATTCTCTTTTGCTCTATGCTGCTTGCCTTGGAAGAAATCTTTTAACCAACCCATAATTAGCCGCTCTTTTTTCTTTTATTGTGCTGAATAAAATTTACACACCAGTGCCAAAATCTAGCCCCGTCACTCATATCGCTGTCAGAAGTAGATCCCTGTAGAACAGTTGACATTATCGCAAATTTACCATAAAAAGTCCAAAACCTTGACATATCAAGGCTATGGCATATAAAATGTACATCAATATCCTTAGCTTATGAATTGTTTCCTTTGCTTCAACGTCCCATGTAGATTTGTTATCCCACATCGTATACTCCATATCCTCAAGCTCTGTTAAGCTTTTCGAATTCCAGTAACTCAATTGTTCTTTGCTAGGTACACTATCGTAAAACGCTGAGTGCAGTAATACCAACTTTTTTACCTTTTCTTTTTTTGCAGAGTCTCTAAGGTATTTAATTGCTTCGTTAGCCTCTCTACTATTCGGCGAAGTGAGCAGGCTAATAATATTACTTATACTGGTTTCCATTTTAGCTGTTGAACTCAGTATTGCTACCTGTAAGAGTAACCTTGCACTTTGCTCAAACTTATAGTCGTATTTTGTTGTTTGTGACTGAAGAAAAGGCATCACGATTGATAAGATTAAGAAGGCAGAAACCAATAAGATCAACTCCCATATCTTCTTGCTCTTATTCACTCCAGACATACTCCCCTCCCGGTTCTCATGTATAGTGTTTTGTTACTCGACTCATTCATTCAGCTAACCGACCCCCATATCTCGTTTCTTTTTCTGTTCTTTCCTCCTCTTCTTCTCCTCCCTCTCCTTCTCCTCCACCTCCGCATCAAACTTCTCAATCTTCACCAAGAGTCTCTCTACGTTCTCCCGCTCTTCCATTATTTTAATAAACTCATTGTACTCTTTGACGTTGAAGAGCGTCTGCACAAACGGCTCAAAAAAGACCAACATCTGCGAGCCGACGTAGTTCATCGGCTTGACCGATTCTAAGAACAGAATAGCCGGGGTGGTCATCTTCCAGTACACCACTTTTTTGGCAATCCTGTCTAAAATCTGCTCCTGCTCTGGAGTCAGAGGGGCGGACTCAATCTTAAATGATTCTTTTCTCCAAAAGAAAAGGTCCTTAATCGCCATTCATCTCATCCTTAACTTACCTGGGCACTTTTATCTGTCTGCGGCTGGTAAGCAATCTTGGATTTCACAAAGTTTAGTACTTCTTCTTTGTTTCCTTGGTAACGTAGATATAAACCCCGATAGTTCTCCAGGCGGCTGGGCCTGGCAAAAGGGGAGATAAAGACCCCATTCTTATCTGGGTAATAGCTCCTGAACTCTGACCAGGCTTTGTTCTTTTTGACGGCTAAAAAGTTGACTTTGACCTGCTCCTGGGTCAATTCATACTTGGTCGGGAAAAAGTAGGGAGAAAGTGATCCGGTCAGAATTAAAATCGCCAAAAATAAAAGACCCCAAGAATAGGAAGTAGCCCAGAAGACCAAAGACCAGATTAGAAATAATGCAGCAATAAGTAAAACTGTCTTCTGCTTGGATTTTTTGAGGGGGTGGGAAGTCCAGCTCAAAACTTCAGTGGACATTTTTACTTTTGGGGCGGAGGAGAAGCGTACCTTTCGGTTCTGACTTTTTGCAGTTCTTCTAAAAGCTCCTGGGCCGAAACCAGGTTCTTTCTGACTAAGACCCGGACCAGGGCTTCCTGAGCTAAGTTATTGGCCAAAGTCAGCTCATCGTAGGTAACTTCCTTTTCCTTCCCTTCCGTGATTATTTTAAGCGCGATTTTCTTTTCTTCTGACACTATTTTTTCTTTTCAAGAACTTCATTCAGGCTGCCTGACCTGTATCCTTCTAGATCTAGTGTAACGTAAAGATAGCCAATCTCTTTAAACCTCTTGTAAACCTTTTCCCTCACCTGTTCATCCAGAAACCTGGAAATCTCACCCGGCTCTAATTCTATCCGGGCAATGTTTTCATGATGCCTGACTCTGACTTGTCTGAAGCCTAGGGAACGCAAATAAGCCTCCGCCTCTTCGATTTGGGAGAGTTTCTGTTTGGTAACTTTCTCTCCGTAAGGAATCCGGGAGGATAGACAAGCCAAGGCCGGCTTATCCCAGACTTTTAGCCCTAACATCTTTGAGATTTCCCGGATCTCTTCTTTATTCAACCCTGCTTCTATCAAAGGGGAACGTATGTTATGCTTCTTAGCCGCTTCCCGGCCCGGTCGAAAGTCTCCTTGGTCAGAGAGGTTGCAGCCATCCAATATATTCTTTATACCTCTTTGTTCCGCAATCCGCTTAAGTTGCGTATAAAGCTCATCCTTGCAAAAGAAACAGCGGGAGAAAGAATTGGCAGCATACTCTGGATTGGATAACTCATCTGTCTTGATTATCTGGTGCCGGCCATTCAGACCAATCTTTTGGGTGAAATTTAGGGCGGCCTGCAACTCTTCCCTGGGATAGCTTTCTGAGTCTGCGGTCACGGCCAAGACTCTCTCTTTTCCTAAAGCGTCAACCGCTGCCTTCAGGACTAAGGCCGAATCAACGCCGCCAGAAAAAGCCACAATGACCTTCCCCATCGATTTTAAGATTCCCCGCAGTTGTTGATATTTTTCTGGCACAGTCATACTGTTAAATATACGCTAAAAATAACCTATTTCAAGTATGACTGACCCCTCCCTATCTCTTCGGGGTGAGCTTTCTGGGTGAATCCTCCTCTTAAAGGAGAGGGTACAAGACTCCCTCCCCTCTTAGGGGAGGGTTGGGGAGAGGTAAGTTTATCTAATAACAGAGAAAAGACAGAAATATCGACCAGAGACACTAAGAAGGTTAGACACTAAAACCAGGACAGAATTTACAGGGAATACTTGCCGAACTCTTCCGGCGGGATTCTTCTTAATCTATCTTTGAGGGATTCTGGGTCGGAGAGATCCGGGGTAATCCCGTCTGAGCGCTTCATCTGGAAGAGCTGTTCGTCGACGAAGATGGGGGCAGAAGTCTTAAGTGCCAAGGCGATCGAGTCCGAAGGCCGGGCGTCAATTTCTAAGACCTTCCCATTCATCTGGATATAGACCTTGGCGTAAAAGGTCTGATTTACCAATTCAGTCACCTCTACTTTATCAACTTTGCCACCCAGACTTTCGATACAGGAACGGATCAAATCATGGGTCAAGGGTCGTTTGGAGGCCACTCCAGATAGCTCCATGGCAATGGCCCAGGCTTCATAGTGCCCAATCCAGATGGGAAGGATGCGGGTCTCTTGGTCTGATTCAGGGGCCAGGATGATAACCGGTGAATTGGTGGTGACATCTAAGGCCAGCCCGTTTATTTTCACTTTCTGCATCATAAGCTTTGCTCTCGGCTATCTCTGCTCTTCTTTTTTCACCACCCACAGCTTCAAGCTGGCAGTTACTTCCGGGTGGAGCTTGACCGGGATACTGTAGACTCCTAATGCCTTTATCGGCTCTTCCAAAGATATATTACGCTTATCTATGAAAAAACCTTTGTCTTTTAGCAGCCGGGCAATCTCGATACTGGTCACCGAGCCGAAAACTTTGTCCTCTTCTCCTACCAAGACCTCGCTGGTACAGGAGATCCCCTCAATTTTGTCCTTGACGGCCAGGGCTTCTCTTTTCTTTTTATTCTCCCGGAAATCTTTCTCTTTAAGAATTTTTTCGATGGAAGCCAGATTTCCTTTATCGGCCGGTACCGCTAAGTTGCGGGGGACTAAATAATTTCTGGCATAGCCGTCTTTGACTTCCACCACTTCTCCGGCTTTGCCGATTTTCTCCAGATCTTCTTTCAGTATAATTTTCACAGTTTGACCTCCCCTGGGATTAACGGTGAACTTCAGCCGTGAAAGGCAACATGGCTAAATGCCTCCCCCGTTTAATAGCGGTGGTCAGCTGTCTCTGGTGATAGGCGCAGGTGCCGGTGACCCGGCGGGTGATTATCTTAGCTCGATCATTTAAGAAGCGGCGCAGGAACCGGTCATCCTTATAGTCTATGTATTCTGTTCCCTCTTCACAGAAGCGGCAGGTCCGCTTCCTTCTTTTTTCTTCATCTTGCATCTTTTTCCTCCCTTGACTCAAGCTTGGCATTAAACTCCTCTATGCTGGGGAGATGATCTGTCTCCAGGCTGGAGAGATCCATACTCTCCCCGATTTCTAAGTTCAACATTTCCCCTCTGCGGTCTAAAAACTGGATGTGAAAGGCTTTGATTTCCACGAAATTTCGCTTGGCACCATCAGAGGTCTCTTTGATTCTGCTGCGTAGCTCTCCTTCAATTAAGACCGTGCTCCCTTTCTGCAAATAGTCTTT
>Ga0209324_10000710_pt1 | contig 23018 bp, 20 predicted proteins | sample Rifsed19ft3_FD_184015 | JGI IMG/M metagenome (GOLD analysis project Ga0209324, IMG submission 184015) | Soil microbial communities from Rifle, Colorado, USA - sediment 19ft 3 (version 2) | ecosystem: Environmental > Terrestrial > Deep subsurface > Rock core/Sediment | place: Rifle, Colorado...
TCATGATCGGCGTCGAACATTGAAGAATGACAGGACATTCAAGTTTGGATGGCGGACGGCGATAGCACCTCTCGTGATTTTGATACCGTCAGTTCTGCTGCTGTACTTCTCAGATGCCCCATATACCTTTTCAAATACTGAAGATTCCATGTTAAAATTAAGCATAAGGCATTTATCGAAGAGGGTGGCTGAGTGCGACGAATTTACAAAACTCAACATGGAGGCTGACAGGTACAGAGAACAATTGAAAAATACCGACAGGGCCAGGATGAAACTGAACGGCATAGAGGGATGCAGCAGGGATAGGTATGGTGTATATGTGGAGCTGTTCATAGACAATGAAAAGAGCATTGGTAAGTTGTATGAAGCAGGAGGATTGCAGAATGACGGTCCTTCGTTTGTCTATGAAGAATTCATGGTTAGTCCGGGAACACACAGAGTAGAGGTTAAACTGCGTGACTCCGGAGATACAGACCGGTTTGATTATTCATTTGCAAAGGTATTACAATTTGAGAAAGGGGTCATAAACGTTATCGGTTTTGATGAAAGGAAGGGAGTCCTGGCCCTTAATGTTCAGCCTGTCGTAAATTAGGCTCATAATGAAAACTGATCGTCAGTTATCCTCAGGCGGTGTTGTCTTCCGCCGCATTGATCATAAGGCTGAGATTGCCTTAATAGCGGTCAAAGACGGCAGGGTCTGGTGCCTTCCAAAGGGGCTCGTTGAAAAAGGTGAGAACATTGCAAGGACTGCACACAGGGAGGTTAAGGAAGAAACAGGGCTCGACGGCAGGATAATCAAGCTGATAGGCAATATACATTATTTTTATGTAAGCAGGGAAGAAGGAGTGGCTAAGCGAATATTCAAGATCGTCTATTTCTTTTTAATGGAGCATACAGGCGGTGATGTTAAGGATCATGATAGTGAGGTAAATGACTGCAGATGGTTTCCTATAGAAGAGGCAATAGAAAAGGTTGAATATAAGGATGAGAAGGAGATTCTTCTAAAGGCTGCGGCGTTTCTTTCCCCATAGCAGATATATGAACCACCCTATTGTTAAAGTCTGCAGAACAGCTCCAATAGAGATTGTTACGATCAAACCATAATCAAGTCTGTATTTTCCTGTTTTCTCATCATATTTGTAGCAGATTAACTTGATTCGTTCTATGATGCTAAGCGGTTTAGCGCCGGGTGGTCTGATCATATTTACAGACTGGGTGACCGGCTCCAGGATTTCCGCAGGTTTAAAGTCAAGTCCGTAAACCTGTTTGTAAATTTTACCATCTTTGTCTACGATTGTTACCATGTTTATATGGTCAAATCCCTCATCAACTTTCCTGTAATAGAAACCGAGGTCTCTTGCGAGTCCTTCAATCGTCTTTTTGTCAGCGGCAGCAAAACGCCACTTCGGGAAGTTATTGGTAAAGCTTTCTCCGTATCTTCTCAGTTGTTCAGGTGTATCTTTATCAGGATTAAAGCCTATGGTCAGGGCGTTAAATTTGCTGCCGAAATCTGCTCCTGAAATTTCAAATGCCTTCTTCAGTTGCATGATAATTGTCGGGCATTCATGACCGCAGGTGGTGTATATAAGGCTTAATACATATGGCTTACCTTTAAATTCACTTAAAGTAAATTGCCTCCCGTCCTGATCAGTAAGTGTATAATTGCCTATTTTGCGGCCAATAGCATTTGTTGCCTGATTTACAGCAGTATCTTCAAGCGACGCAAAGGCGTTATTTGATGCAAGGCATACAGTAAACAACAGGGAAATATATAAAATTATGTTCATCGGAAAACAACATCTGCAATTATCGCGAGAAAGATTACTTTCAGATAAATTATAGAATCCCTGAAATTCCGCCATGCAACTTCCTTTGATGGATTTCTCAGCAGTTGGATGTTTCTGAAAATAAAATATCCGCCGGCAATAACCGCAACAACAGTGTATATGGTTCCGAGTGTGCCATAAACTGACAGCATGAATGAGGAAACCAGGAGAAATATCGTGTTTATCAGGATGTACCATGCAGTTTTCGAATTGCCTGCTATTACCGGAAGCATTGGAATGCCTGCTTTTCTGTAATCATCCTTTTGTGCAATGGCGAAACTCCAGAAGTGAGAAGGTGTCCAGAAGAACAGGACAACTGCAAGGAGCAGGGGAGGGAGGCAGAATTCAGGATTTGCAGAAGCACCTCCTGCAAGCACCGCAAAGCTTCCGGCAAGTCCGCCTATTATTATATTTGTCCATGTGCGCCTCTTAAGTAATACCGTATAAATTACACCATAGAAAACAGCGCCGAGGGCCAGATGAAGGGCTGCCACATAATTCAGCAGCAGGGCCGCCAGTATGATCCCGGATATAAAAAGAACGACAGAGATCATAAGCACATTGTTGGGGTTTATTATACTGCGCGTCGGCAGTGGTCTTCCCTTAGTCCTGTCCATGACAGCATCAATGTCCATATCATAATAGTGGTTGAATGCACTGGCGCTTCCTGAAGCAAGTATCGTTGTAATAATCAGGATTAATACAGTTCCAAGCGATACATTGCCCGGTGATGTCAGGACAAGACCCACAATTGCGCTGAATGTAATCAGAATACATATCTTAAGTTTAAACAGAGGCATGTATTGTTTAATTATATGCTGCACAGTAACCTCCACGGCTATTCTACGGCCAACTCAATATCTTTATTTTGTTCAATCTGTAACTGTCTTCCGTTGCGGAGGAGTGTGTTGACAGAATGTATTATAAAAAGTATTCCGCCGGCAATAGCTATCAGCCCTCCAATTCCTACTATAGCCATCCCGATAATCTTGACTGTACTGTTGAGATTCTGCTCAGCCCCGAATGTCTTTCTCGCAACACCATGAGAGCCTGCCCAGAACATGCCTATGACAAACAGTGTCTGACCGACGCCGTAAATGTACGGATATAAGGATGCAATCCTCCTGCTGTATACCTCTCTGTCAAGTATGCCGAGTACATAGTTGGTTAATCCCATGAATGCAAGGGTGACCCCGCCAATGACACCGTGATAGTGAGATGGTATTTTTGTATTATAGCCGCCGATAGTAAACGATATGACGCCGCCGAGGGCAAACAGAAACATTGATAATATCAGGGATGAAAACTCCGGTTTATTCCACGGAAGTCCCTTTAATCCCTTTGATGATATGGCAATCAATATGGTAAGTGCAAATATGCCTGTTGACGGGCCGAGTCCGTATTGCATGACGGCTGTGAATGCGTTTTTGTATTCATAGCTTGAAATATCATAGATAAAATAGAATGCAGGAGCCGGCAGGATGAATATCAGATAGACGGCAAAAAGAATCTTCGCGTATACATCTCTTAACGGAAAACTCCTGAAGACGATAAGGGATAGAAAAAGCCACGCCGTGACAAGGGCAATAGTGTTTGCAAATTGCAGAATATGTCCGCCTCCCCAGAAGAGGGACTCAAGGTTTAATACGGCGCTGTTACCGGTTCCTGTTGTCTGGAAATACCAGGAAAGACCAAAGCAGGCAAATGCACTCAGGACAGAGATCCCGGCTGTTATCATTCCAAATGTCAATACAGGGAAGCTGCCGCGATAAGACTTTTCGCGCCACGCCTTCCATACAGTAAGCAATGTATTCAGCACGGTGACTGTTATGCCGGAAAACAATAATATAAGCCCGGAATAGAACACAGGATGAGACAGAACCGGCACGTAATTGACAAACTGCGGGACACCAAGTCCGAAGACAGCTGACGCTATTACGAATAATGTTCCGATGACGGAAATAATGAGCCCTGTCCATCCTGCCTTTGTGCTGTACAGCCTCGTATCAAGCATGACTGTGCTCGTCAATGTCCACAACAGTCCTTTGAATGCGAGAAACCATATGACGAACGACAGCACTACATGACCAACAAGGGCGACACGCACATAGTCGTCCCCTGGAAAGAACTTTAGTATAAAAGGTGTCCTTGCCATAACAACGAGCAAGGCAAACATCCCGGCAAAGACAAGCGAAGATATGGCGAATGCCAGCCAGCCGTATATAAGGCGTGATGTGCCTGAGTCAACATAGGCTTTATTATATATGTCCATTATGGTCCTCAACGTTCGTCATTTGTAAAAGCATCCATATACGGATATGCCGTAGCGTGGGGGTTCATCCCCCACATTAAGCCGACCATAAAGGTCGGCGCTACACAAGATACCATTGTTTATCGCAGTTCCCACAATGATCCGAGATACTTGTAATTCAGGAAATAGATTGCGACAAATATCCCCAGAAATATAAGGGCAAGTACAAAGGTTCCCGGTGCACCGAAATTTTCCTTAGACATTTTTTCCTCCTTATTCTATTTTTTTACCGCCTAATACTGTTGCCAATGTAACACCGACGTACATCATACCGCCGAGTGTAGCCAATATGGAGCCTATTCCCATAACGCCAAGCCACATGTAAACAGTGGGATCCCATGTAAATGCAAAGGGAGAACCTCCGAAGCCGACTATATCCCAGTGTCTTCGCGGAATACCATAAGCGCCTGCGAGCATCATACCGCCGGCCATCATAATTATACCTATTCCAAAAAACCATGGCTGCAGCATGGCCCATGCCTTACCGGCTATATTTCTTCTGAATATCAGAGGCAGGAGGTAATAGGTTACTCCCATAAAGGCAAGCGTTGTACCGCCTACGACAGTTGTATGGAAGTGTCCTGTTATTCTGAATGTGTTGTGTGCAGTAATGTTTACCTGCTCTGAGCCGAATGTAACGCCTGATATACCTCCCATAAACCCGAATATAAATATTGAAAAGGCCAATGCGGCAAAGGACGGATTTGACCATGGGGCCTTTTTAAGCCATTCAAAAAGGCCATTCACATAACCCTGTTTCCTCAATGCGACTTCAATTCCTGCCGGCACTGCAAGTGCATGAATCATACTGGCAAGGACTGCCATATGTACTATGTAGCCTGTATTCCATATCTTATGGGCATTACTGAAGACAGGATCAACAAGGATGTGATGTTCTGATGCAACATTGATAAAGAGAATGTAGAATACAAATGCCGTCCTGCAAAGTTTTTCATTAATCGGTTTCATGCCTACAGTCAGTGTTCCGAGGAGATACCATACCGAGATCATCGCAGCAACATTAATCTGCTGAGATGAATGCCCCAGACCCCACCATACAAGCCTGTATGCGGACGGATCCATTCCCATCAGGCCTAATGACCAGAGAAGGGTAGGTATGTATATGCCGGCTCCGTGGAGAAGTGTTACAACTGAAATCATCGCAGCAGCGCCTAAACCGAAGGTTACAAGGGGAAAACTCGAATGCGTATATGCCTTCTCTTTTCTTGCAACATACAGGTTTGCAAAGAATAGGAGGGAGCCGATAAGGGCGCCTACTGCAAACAGTACTATCCCGACATAGAACAATGGATGCGCCATAAGAGGCGGATAAGATGTGAAGAGGACGTCTGCCTTTCCAATCACAACCATAATGTTCGTAATTACTGCACCAACCAGCATCAGTATGTACGCCAGCCAGGCCAGCTTTGGCGCCGCAAGCCTCGAATTCAGCAGTACAGCGCTTCCAAAATATAGTGCCGCTATCTCAAAGAAGATGATCCAGACTATAAGCATATCGAGTCCGTGAGCTGTCAGCAGTCTGTAATACATGTCTGCCGGCAGGAGATGTACTGCGGGCCATCTTGTCAGTGCCACTGCTATGGCGGCTATCCCGCCTATGATGAGAAAGATTATTGCCGTTACTGCATTGACCTTTATAAGTGTTTCTGCAGCACGGTTTACCTTAAGCCCTGTTATAGAGCATGTCCTGAAATCCTGATCATTCATAATATCACCCCCTGTCCTTTACAATTAATTTCCCCAGCATAGTATGGTGTCCGAGTCCGCAGTATTCATTGCAGACAATCGAGAATTCACCGCTTGTTGTGGGTGTTATGGTTATTACATAGTCCTGACCAGGAATGACCATGTAGTTTATATTCATTGGATAAAGTGAGAAGCCATGCTCTAAATCAAGAGAAGAGAGGTGAAGCCTGTAGGTCTGTCCCTTTTCCAATTCCAATACAGGCTGCCATGACCACATCCTTGCAATAAGGTATGCATCGCCGCCCGCTGGCGGGCGAACTACCGGAATACCATTAATATCTGCCGGATTGCCGTTCTCATCCTTTACCTGGTATTGCTGAATAAAGTCTCCTGCTAATTGGGCGTATTGATCTGTTGTTACCTTGTAACTCTCTGATGATGGATTCTGCTTTCCGATGAGGTGCCATAACGGCATCCAGAAGAATGACACCATCATCCATATAAGGGCAAGCACAAGCCATATCTTTTCTTCCTTGTCTATCGGTTTCCACCAGACCCTCTCGGGTGCTGTAATGCTCATAAAACACCTCCTCCTATTTTGGCAAAGACGGCTGGACTATAACTTCATACAGCCCCCATCCGGTATACGAAACTAACATGATTACCAAACCAATAATGAAAAGCAGCCACAGGTTGTCATAAAACTTCTGCCCCTTTGGAATATCACCGTCATTGTCGGCCATATTCAATCACCCCCTCTCATTAGGTCTTCACACTGAATTATTAAGTTAAACCGGTTAACACTGTCCTGTATATGACTTGCATCATATGAATAAATTAAATCTTTTTACATTCCGAACTTGTGTATACGCTCTGTAGAAAAGATGCCTGATGGACTATGAGCTTCAAATTCTCTCCGCTTTTCGAATGTTACAGGATTATAGACAACAACTTTATCTTCATCCATTAATGATATGTATGCAGAATTCCCTTTGGACGTGAACTGAGGGTGTGTAGCTCCCTTACCGGGTGAGAAAGTTTTTACAACGCTAAGAGTCTTAAGATCAATGACCTGTATGATGTCTCCATTTTTACCTACTATATCAACCCACACGAATCTGTTATCAGGACTTGCAACTGTGTAGAGTGCGGTTCCGACGAGAGGGATTTCTTTTATTAAATGCCAGTCTCTTGTGTCATAGACTAAAACCACCTCTCTTTGAACTGCCGGTAAGACTGCTATTCCTCCTGCAATTGCCCAGCCTTTAAGATGAGGGACCTTCCATAACGGGACAGTTGTCGTGCCTGCTTCACCGCTATTTTTGATGTTTATTGTTGATATTTTCCTAACCACTGACATGTCCCATGTATCGAGGATTCCCATCTCGTTTGAATTCAGAAAACCTGTCAGATAATATCGTCCGTCTGGTGTGATGAGTGCATCGTATGGAGTCTTTCCGACATTCTGGAATTTTCTCACAACTGAAAAATCTTTATTATTTGCATCAACGACCCATATGCTGTCAGAGTCCATAAGAGAAAAGATGAGAAGATTGCCTGGCGCGTCTACCAGACCGACAACTCGGGATTGAGTAATTTCATCCACCGCAGGTATGATCTTAACAGTATCAAGTGTCACTGCATCGAGTATCCTGACTTCACCTGGAGAGTAATTGCTCAATGCGAGGTATTTCCCATCCTGGCTCATTACGCCGCCAACAGAGTCATCACCTCCCTTTACCTGTTTAACGACATTAAGAGTCATGAGGTCTATCTTACTGACAGATGCATCCCTCCCTATGACGTAAGCATATCTGCCGTCCTTCGAGAATTTAATTGTCCCGTGAGTAAGATTACCGAGCCCTGTAACCCTGCCGAGCAGAGTATGTGTTGATGATTCGATTACAAGTACACTGCCTGATTCGCGTTCAACGATTAACATGAGTGAGGCAGTGCCATGAGAAGGCATATCATTTGCAAATGTGTCTGCATGAGCAATGGTAAGTAGTGAAATAAATATTACTGCGAAGTTTATCAGACGTTTCATATGAAAATCCCACCCTACTGTTACCCGCTACCTGCTACCTGCACGATCCCTATCTCACTGTCTGTTAAATAACATGCCGGGTCTTCAGCCCAAATGTCATCATGAACAAATTCCGCCCTTACCCTGTAATTACCCCCACATATATCAAGATACCTGCACGTCCGGCATCTTCCTTTAATCCATTTTGCCTTCTCCTTCAGCCTGCTCATCAGAGGTTCATTCGTATCTGTCCATATATCACTGAAGGGACGCCTCAGCACATTTCCAAACGAATAGTGGCTCCAGAACTGGTCTGCATGGACTTCACCTGTATGATCTATACATGAAACTGCAGCACCGGAACTGTTTCCACCTCTTTTTTTCAGCAGCTCATATATTTTCTCTCCCATTTCCGGATTTCCATTAGCCACTTTAAGATAAAGATAGACCCCATCAGCATCATTGTTGCCTGTGATAACATCTTTTTTTATTCCCCTCTTATGAAAATCTATTGCCTTGTTGATGATGAAGTCTACGGCCATTCTCGACTCATGATGTGTGAGGTCATCCCTTTTTATGTTTTTACCTCTTCCTGAGTAGACGAGATGTGAAACATAGATGCGCGGGACGCTCTCCCTTTCTGACAGTTCGAACACAGGAAAGAGTTGTGAGAGGGTTTTCTTCCTTAATGTAAGACGGAGTCCGGTATAGATATTCTCATCCTGTAAGTTTCTAAGACCTGTCAGGGCGTTGTTGTATGAATCTTTAATACCCCTTAACCGGTCATTGATCTCTCCGAGTCCATCTATGCTTATCCCTGCATATGAAAATCCTGCATCTTTGATCCTTTTAGCCGTGTTCTTATCAATGAGGACGCCATTAGTTGAGAGCACACATCTGATCCCTTTTTCTCCTGCATATCCGGCGAGACTGAATATATCTTCACGCAAGAGAGGTTCACCTCCTGAAAATATTATTACCGGAACCCTGAAATCAGACAGGTCGTCAATAACCTGCAAAGCTTCGTCAGTTGTCAGTTCGTTGTTGTAATTTCTGTTAAGAGAGTCAGAATAACAGTGAGAGCAAAGGAGATTACACCGCTTTGTGATATTCCAGACAACTACAGGGCGTTTATCCATCGTAAATTGGAGGAGTCTTGGATTGAGAGGGGAGGTTCCAGTTTCCTCAGCCTGTATCTTGCCAAGGGCCTTTTCTGTTTCATCTGCCTCACACAGGAGTTTTGTAACACCGAGCATGTCCTGACTCCTTATTTACTGATTAACTAATGCCCTCATTCCCGCCTCAGATTTAGAAGAGGGATGAATCCATGGAAATGTCTTATTAAATGCATTATACTTCCCTGCCGGTTTTCTGAAAGGAATCCTTTTCACCTCTTCAAGTTTATACGCATCATAGATTACTACTGCACCATCATCTTCTGACACGCTTACAAGCGCGTATTTGCCATCCATGGTAAACTCTGTGTGCATTGCCTTCTTACCTTTAGCAGGCACAATCGTATTTATGACCTTTGAATTTTCCTTATCTATAATGTACATCGTATCAGTATTTGTATCGGCCCATATATATGGTGTGTCCCGGTGAGTTCGAACAAAAAAACCGCTCGCCGGGAGTTTAACCTCTTTTATCACACTCATTTTATCCAGGTTAATTATGGTTACTACAGGTTTTTTCAGGTGGTTTATTGCCACAAATGGTATACCCTCACTGTCTAACCAGAATGCGGCCGATGAGAGGTGAGGCATGCCCTCCAATGGGAATGAACGTAATACTTTGCGCTCGTTAATACTATATATATAAACCCCATCCCCGCTTCTCGATGCACCTATTATTATATTCTCGATCGGACTTATAGCCATATCTTCAAAAGGCTCTGGCAGTGGAAGTTTCTCAACATTAAAGTCACTATTATAGTCTATAAGCCAGAGTTCACTTTTATCTCTAAAAGAGCAGATGAATTTTTTTTCATTGTATAGTGTATAAACCCCTCCAATCTTTCCATCCACCCCAATAATACGTTCAGGGTTCAGGTCAGCATCGAGGATGATTATATTCCTGGGCAGATAGTTCCCTGCGGCGACAAATTTGTCATCATGGGAGACAGCTATATTCCGGGTGTTTATCCCACTCCTGACCTTTCCGGCAACTTGTAAATTACGCAGGTCATACTTAGTTATCATCCCATCCCTTGTTGCAGTATAGACATGAGATAATGAGTGAGAAAATTTTGGCCCCCCATGGATTGTGCCGACAAGGAAACTATCCAGTATCTTGAAATCCCGGCCATCCATGACGGTTATACCATTCCCGCTTTCCACTACCAATATTATGTTTTCCAGATCAATTAGTCCCCCCTTTAATAAAGGGGGGGTGTTTTGTTTGCTGTTTAAAATATCTTCTATATTCCATCTTATATTCTCAACAGGTGAGGTTATGTAGGTGGTCACCTTATCTATCTCCTCTTCTTTGAGGATTACCCTGTAAGAAGGCATCTGAGTTGCCGGCATTCCGTCCATAATGATCTTTACAATATCCTCTCTTTTATGCCCCTTAAGGGTTTCAGGTAACAGGGGAGGGGCCTTCAGCCCATATCTTTCTGAATGGTGACAGGAAGCACAGTGCTTCATGTACAATTCTTTTCCATCCTCCGCCCAGAGGGGGTCTGTAATTAAAATCAATATAATAAAGAGTAGTATGCTCACATCCTGTTCCCGCAAACAAACCCTTTACATACTCCACCGAAGCCGATATGGCATTTTGCGCAGGTCTCTGGATTCAACGGGTGCCCCTTTTCCTTTGATGCGATGGACTTGCCGTCAGTAATAGAAATGACATCATAAATGGGCATCCCATCTTTATGATCCGTTGTAAAGGTGGCCCCGATCTTTTTAAAGACCAGGACGCCGGTTTTGCCATCAGGGTAGTTTTTCCCTTTCTTTTTGTAGATATCACTCACCTTTGGATTGATATAGCCCACATATCCCCCTGGATTCACTCCGCAATAGATGTTCACTGTTTCCTGGAGGATATCATCTCCGCCTATACCCCGAACATTCACGCCACATTCAGGAAAGATGTCCAGGGAAATAGTCTTTTGCCATTTATCCCAGTAATTTTCTGCAAAACTACCGGTAGTCATTGCTGCAAAAAATATTATCCCTGCAATTGTTATCAAGAATATCCTCTTCATATCTCCTCCTATACGGTTATTTATATCCTGAACCCTTATAATTTAATAAATATCATTCATGGTGTTATATACATTAAAGTGCCCTGTCGGGGTTACAAGCCAGTCTCCCTTGAGCCTCTTCTTCTCCTTGAGGGTCTTGTCATCGTAGACTACAACCTCTCCTGTTTTATCCCATACAGAGACCCATACTTCATCCCCTTCTTTGTTATATTCAAAGTGTACCGCCCTTCCGTGATCACTCACCTTCCAGCATTTTGGTTTATCTTCAATCGCCTTTATGTTATAAACGCATATACTCCTGTTAATCTCCGGGTCTGGATTTAAAGGATGGTCTGCCCATAAGTGACTGCTTTTAGGATGGGTCTTTATAAACAGGTCACCACCGCCAAGTGTATCAATCTTCCTTACCACTTTCCATGCATGTTCAGGATGACCTTTGGGATCACTACCCCATATAGCCACGGTTCCTTCGCCAAGATGCGAGGTCGCACTAACCGGGCCATACTTAGGATCTGTCCAGTTGGCCCCCCTCCCGGGATGAGGCTTGACGCCTGTCTCGATCTGGGCAACCTCTTTCTTCGTCTCGCTATCTACAATCACCATCTTGTTCCTCATATTTGCCGCCATCTGTATATATCTCTTGCTTGCATCCCAGCCGCCATCATGGAGGAACCTCTCTGTCTCTATCTGGGTAATTTGGAGGTTCTTTATATCAGAATAGTCAACGGCCCATATGTAACCGGTCTCTTTGACATTAATTATAAATTCAGGCTCTTTGTGGGCAGAGATAATAGCCGCGACCCTCGGCTCCGGATGGTACTCGTTGGCATCGTATGTATATGACCTTGTACTGACCACCTTTTTGGGCTCCAGTGTCTGTCCATCAAGTATTACAAAGTGTGGCGGCCAGTAGCAGCCCACTATAGCAAGCTTATCCAGGAAGTCCCCCTTTTTCCCTTTATACTTACTGGTATCAACGCTCCTTGCCTCACTGCATGTCTTGACCTCTGCGACCTTATCCGGCTTCTTCATCCACAGGTCTATCATAGTTACCTTCCCATCCCTTCCTATGGAGTAAAAATACCGTCCTGATGCAGAAGTCCTCAATATATGGACTGCAAAGCCGGTATCTATTATAGATACAAGTTCTTTCGTATCTCCATCAACTATGGCCACCTTTCCGGCATCCCGCAAGATAACGCCGAAGAAGTTCTGCCAGTTTTTATCATGTTCAGGTTTCTTGGGTCTCTGATCAGGAGCGACTGCAAGATTCCATGTTTCTTTCATATCCTCCAATGACATCTCAGGCGCTGCCGGAGGGGGTTGCAGAAGAAACTCTGAGAGCAGGTCTATATCCTTATCAGATAGATAATCCTTCCATGTTGGCATGCCTGCAGGTGTCCCGTTGGCAATGAATACCCTTATTATTCCTGTATTGTAGCCCTTTTCCTTTAACTTCGTGTCTGTAATCTCAGGACCTGTAGCGCCCTTTCTTAGGGTTCCATGACAGCCTGTACATCTGTCAAAAAACATCTTTTTTGCCTTTTCAAATTCATCAGGGGTAAGTTCCGCCTGGGCAGGAAAGACACCTCCAAAGACACCTCCAAAGATAATCGCAGAGATTGTAACAATGGATATGAGAATCAATTTTATCTCTTTTACTGACATATATACTCCCTCCTTTCTAAAATTTCAGGTATAGGCATAGAGTTTGAGTTAAGAACCTTACTATCACCCCCTTTGTCCCCCGTTTGGACACTTCAAAAGGAAAATTAAGAAGCATCCCTTTTCTTCTTTAGCAACAAAGCAATATTGGTGCCAGTGGACTTATATCCGAAAAAGTCTTATAACGTGTTGAAATATAGATGGAATATGAAAGGACTTCTGTTTGGAAGTTTACTCTGCGGATGCAGTGAAGTTACCGGATGGTTACTGTTATAAGTTACTGTTTTAGAATCCTGAGCTTTTCCCAGAGATTTTTTCTGCTAATCCCCAGGATCTTTGACGCTTCAACCTTATTCCAGTTAGTCATCTCAAGTACCTTCATCAGATGGGTATTCTCAGTTTTTATAAGCAATCCCCTGAGTGTCGGGATATCCTCTTCATCTTTATAAGACATCTTACCCCCTTCACCCCCTTTATCAAGGATGGTGAGGATATCTGTAAGTCTTATAACATCTCCACCTGTCAGGGCGATTAACCTTTCAACAATATTCTCCAGCTCTCTCACGTTTCCCGGATAGTCATAGCCTGTAAGATACTTGATCGCATCAGAACCGATAGAAAGGCTTTTGCCGAATTTCTTGTTAAACCTCTCCAGAAAGGCATCTATCAAGAGAGGGAGATCCTCTTTTCTTTCTCTGAGCGGCGGAAGGCAAATTGGGATTACCTTCAACCTGAAGTAAAGATCTTCCCTGAACTTTCCTCTGGCCACAAGCTTTTCCAGGTCGCTCTTAGTCGCAGAGATCAAGCGGATATCAACCTTAATAGTCTCTTCTCCACCTACCCTCTCAATTACGTGCTCCTGGATTACCCTTAGTAATTTTGCCTGAATAGATGGCGGTATATCCTCTAACTCATCAAGGAATATCGTCCCTCCATTGGCAAGTTCAAATCTCCCATGTTTTCTTCGAATGGCGCCGGTAAATGCCCCTTTTTCATGGCCAAAAAGTTCGGACTCTAAGAGTGTCTCAGGCAGCGCAGCGCAATTAATCTCTACAAAGGGCTTATTTTTCCTGTTGCTCATCCTGTGAATTACATTCGCCACAAGACCCTTACCTGTGCCGCTCTCACCGAAGATTATTACATTGGAGTCTATATTATTGATCTTCTCGATTATACTAAAGACAGCCTCCATCTTTTTGCTTTTACCTATGAGATTGTGATAAGAGTACCTTTCATTTAAACCATTCTTGAGTACATCGTACTTCATCTTAAGAGATTTATGTTCTATGATCCTGTTTATCCTGATTATCAGCTCATCTATATGGAGAGGTTTTGTTATGTAGTCGTAGGCCCCGAGCCTCATTGCCTCTACTGCATCTTCTATCTTCCCGTAACCTGTCATCATGATAAACTCAGCCCCTGACTGCATCTTCTTCACTTCTTTAAGTAATTCCATGCCACTTTTCCTGGGTAGTCTGTTATCGCATATAATGACATCGAAGTCCTTTTTTTTCATTACTTCAAGCCCTGTCATCCCATCCTCTGATGTGGTTACAGTCCAACCCATCTTACTTAGCTTATCCGAGACCGTGATCCGCATTATCTCATCATCTTCGATAAGGAGTATATCAGGCTTGATCATACCTTAAACCCTATTTCCTCTTTTACTTCTATATGAGGTATAGTGACTGTAAATGTTGACCCCTTTCCTGCCTCACTTGCGACTTCTATATGCCCGCCAAGCTTTTCTATTATGCCATAACTTAATGACAAGCCGAGCCCTGTACCTATCCCTACATCTTTGGTCGTGAAAAAGGGGTCAAATATACGGCGGATGTTTTCTTCCGGTATCCCTATCCCGGTATCATAAATTACCACTATTAATTTTTCTTTGCAATTATAACTTTCAATAGTAAGGATACCGCCCTCCGGCATGGCATGTATGGCATTAATTGCAATGTTAAGTATAACCTGCTGTAGGTGATTACCCGGCAGAAGATAGATGTTTTTTCCGCAGTTCAGGTTAAGTTTAAGCCTGATATTCTCTTGCTCTATCTTATATCTTATAAGATCAACAGTCTCGGTTATGAGGTCATCAAGGCTGTGAGGTTTAAGTTCAAATTGATACTCTTTGGCAAATCCTAACAATTGCTTTATGATAGACTCTATTCTGTTCAGTCCCTTTTCAATGAGGGCCAAATATCTTGTTCTCAGATATGCATCAGCACCTTCATCTGATAATGTCCTGACACAGTTTAGCATCCCTGACAGTGGATTATTGATCTCATGGGCAATACCCATTGAGAGTTGTCCGATTGCAGATAGTTTTTCCGCCCTGTTTATCTGCTCCTCTAACCTCTTTCTTTCTGTTACATCCATGGCTATTCCCAGGAGGCCGATTACCGTTCCGTTGTTATCTTTTAAAGGGGATGCGCTAATGACCACATCCCGTATCTCTCCCTCTTTATTCTTTATCCTCACTTCACAGGTTTGTTTTATACAATCCATCAGACTCTTATGATCCAACCACGGTTGGTTCTCACCGGGTGATATGGAATATAAAGGCTTGCCTATCAGCTCTTCCTTTGTATATCCCCACTCCTCTGCCTTCTGATTGATGTATGTAAATATCCCTGCCATGTCAATTGTAAATATTACATCGTTAGCATTTTCCAGTAGACTTTCAAGATATTCCTTTGTTTCTTTAAGCTCCTTTGTCCTTCCGTCTATCATCTTCTCAAGCTGTTCACTGTATTGTTTTAATTCCTTCTCCATCTCTTTGAGAAGGGTGATATCCTTCATAATCATTACTGAGCCAAGAAAGCCCTCTTTAGATTTTATCGGGGCAACGTTAATACCGATGATCTTATCATTCAGGAGTGTGGTTGTTGATAAAGGCAGGCCAACCTCCTCGTTGAGTAACTTTGCAACTTTATCAGGATTTTTATGGCATGGGAATATGCTCTTCCCCTCTATATCCACTCTATTTACTCCAAGGATCTTCTCAGCTTCAGGGTTTAGCATTATGACCTTATCTTTTGCATCTGCAACTACAATCCCTTCGCCGGCAGATAGGAGTATAAGCTCTAATTTATCCCTTTCTCTCTTTAACTGGTCAAGGGAATGTTTGAGTTTCTCAGCCATCTGATTGAATTCCTCTGCAAGTGCTCCTATTTCATCCTTTGTACGGATACGCACCCTGTGATCCAGATTGCCTTTTCCTATTAATTCAGCCTCTTCCTTCAGAAGGAGGATAGGCTCTACTATCTTATTTGCAGCATAAAACCCTGTTAACGTGAATATCCCAATCAACAGGAACCCTGAAATAGATACCTTCAACAGGAGATTATAGATAGGTGTATAGGTCTCAGCAGGGTCCTGACGGATATATACATGCCACCCCCTGTCAGCAAAATTATTTATGCCCCGCTCTTTTGGAAACCGGACCGGTGCAAAACCAATAATAGAGTGTTTATTGCCATGTCCATCATCCCCGGAGATACTCCAGCCGGGAAAGTTGCTTGATACTGTCCGGGTAAGTTCCATGCTTATTACATGGCTTTTTGGTGGAAATATAGGGCAGATGATAATTTCGCCACTGGAAGTGACTAAATTTGCATGACCTGTTTTGTCTATTTTGACACCTGCAATCACCTCAAAGATTTGATCTGCCTTATATAAAATCTTGACAGCCCCTATAGCCCTTTTATTCCCTGTACCTGTTTTGAGTACAGGTACAGCGATCTCCATCAGATAGCCTTTTTCTTTTATATCAAAATGTATATCACTTATAAAAGTACCTCCCTTACCATTATTGTAGGTTACCTGCCACCATTTCTGATTACCCTGATAATAATCAAATCCCCTGTCGGTAGTAGCTACTAACACACCTCTCTCATCTGTAACAAGGATTGCGCTGTAGTCTTTTTTAAAGTTGTGGAGACTTCTCAGATAAACAGACAATTCATTATTCAGGATATTTTTCACCGGAGGGTTATCGGCTCCGGTCAGCATCCAGCTTCTTGCTGTCACATCAATACTGCCCCTTATTCCCCCTTCAGTTTGAGAGCTGTAAGAGAGATTCGACCTCTCTACCACCTCTATAATTGAGGGTAGCATGGAAAGATTCTGTGCTGTGACTAACTCCTTTATTATAATTATATCTATCTTTTTTGCCGTCTCATTCGCTATTGTCTCAAAATTACTCCCGATAGAAGTGGTGAGCAGGCTTATCCCGCTCAGATAGGTAAGATATATGCCAAGCGTCAGGGGGAGTATTCCTGCTATCAGTATGGCAGCAACAATCTTTTTCCTCAGGCCCTTTCTTTTTGGTCTTTTGCCTTCATGGCCCATCGAAATAACGCACCCTTGCCTTCTTATATTCTTTCTCACTGAATAGATAATCATATTCCATAATGCCGACATTCTCAGACATGGCACGCAAAATATTAATACACTCCTCTTTTGTCTGGGCATGGACCATGGTGAGGATATTAAATGGCCATACCGGCGGGTAGGAAGGACGTTCATAACAATGGCTGACGGCTTGAAAAGCTGCGAACCCGCGTCCTGCCCTTTCCACGTCCTGCGATGGCACTGTCCAGACCCCCATGGCATTAGCCTTAAAGCCTACCTCACGATGTCTTAAGACTGCAGCAAAACGGCGCATACGCCCGTGATTGATAAAATTGCTGGCAATAACAAAGAGATCATCTTCTGTCATACCCAGACGCTTAGCCATATCCTGAAAAGGCCTCTTTTTAATTGGCAAATCTTCTTGTAATTCCCTGATTGATGCTATCTCGATCCCTGCCAAGGGCGGCAAAGCCGTCTCTTGTATTAAATGCTGCGGACTATTTACTTCCTTATCTGTAGATGTGGGGTCTTTACTGCCGGTGACATCTAACTTAACACATAATTTAAAAGTACGCAGGGCCGGGAAAAGGAGGGTTGCAACGGCTCCGGCCCTATCTGTCAGTTTACGCACGGCATCCGCCAACTCTTCACCCGGGGGTGTAGCAATTGTAAACCAGAGGTTGAAGAGATGCGAACGTGAATAGTTGTGACTTACGCCAGGATGAGCGCTGATCACTGCTGCTGACTCGTCAAGCCTCTCCGGCGGCAACTGTATGGCTACAAGACAACTATCGTAGCCGAGCTGTTTTGTGTCGAATATAGCGCTAATCTGACGGATAAACCCTTTTTTTCGCAGGTTAGATATCCGCATCAGGGTTTCATCCTCTGTTAAGCCCAGCTTATGACCCAGGATAAGAAAAGGTTGCGATGCTATTGGGAACTCTCTTTGCAACAAGTCTAATATTTGTCGATCAAGATTATCTATTTCTGTAATTTCCATATGTTATCCTTTCATAAGGGTTTTCCTTTAATCAAACCACCTGAGTTTATCTCTGAGTGCCACAATATCTCCAACAACTGTAATAGCCGGATGTGTTAATCCTGCCTCATTTACTTTATCAACAATGTTGCTTAGTGTGCCTGCCACAGTTACCTGTTGCGGCTGCGTTCCGGCAGCGATGACAGCAACCGGTGTAGCTGGATTTCTCCCCCCGGCTATCAGATTAGAGATAATCTCCCGCAGATTGGTCATACACATCACAAAGACCAGTGTATCCGCTGCCGGGGCTATTGCTCGCCATTTATCGGCCAGAGATTTATGTCCTTCCGGCTCATGGCCGGTAATGACCGCAAAGGAGGAGGCATAATCCCGGTGTGTTAATGGGATACCGGCATAAGCCGGAACAGCGATGGCGGAAGTCACTCCCGGCACTATTTCATAAGGGATACCGGCCTTGGCTAAAGCCTCCACTTCCTCACCACCCCGCCCAAAAACGAAAGGGTCCCCACCCTTGAGACGTATAACCAGTTTTCCGCTTTGGGCCTTCTCAATAAGGAGTTGATTTATCTTTTCCTGCGGGAAGGGGTGCTTGCCGGGAGACTTGCCGGCATAAATTATTTCCGCATCGGGATTGCAGTATTGCAGGAGACTTTTAGTCCCCAAGCGGTCGTAGACCACCACTTCGGCCCCCTCGAGACATTGCTTCCCTTTGATCGTAAGGAGACCTGGGTCGCCCGGTCCGGCGCCTACAAGGATAACCCGCCCTTTTACTGCTGAATTTATCCCATCAGGTATACCACCTCACTGAGAAGCTGGCTGTGAATAAAACCAACTACTGCTTTTTTCAGCTTCTAATAAAAGTTTGTCTCACTCTACAACTATTTCCCGATCATTGTCAAAAAAATTAAAATAAGAGCATTTCATACCACAGGCAGCAAGGATTATATATGATGTGTATCATTTAAGTTAAATCATATGATGAATACAAAGGTAATGTTAATGACATATAAGTTCTATCCGATATTAATACAAAAAATCAACAAATTTCTGTCAAAGGATGAAATAAGAGTTGAAAAACAAAGGTTTTACTCTAATTGAGATAACCGTTGCCCTGTCTCTCCTTTTAATTATATCCAGCCTGGCAATCTTTGGTTACAATAGTTTCGTAGATAAGGCCCGCCGGAAGGTATGCGAAGGCAATTTAAAAGCCCTTACAAGTGCCATTGAGTACTACAGTGTTGAGTTTGATGCCCTTCCAGCTACACTTGGAAATTTGCGCCAGGACCATTTCGAAAGGGCCTTTGCGAGGATGATGGAGGAAAATCCCATTAGTAACAGATTCTACGGAGCAATAGCAAAGCTCGATATCTCCGGTGAATCACATGCTGCCTTTCTTACCTACGATAATCTTAAACCTATGGCAACAGAGGATCACTTCAAAGACCCTGACGACTCCAATGGAGGGGTCTCCTATGGCATTAATTCGAGCCTGACTGGTAAGAAGTGGTCAGAAATAGGTGATAATGAGATCATCGTAGCGGACTCTGACAGTTATGTATTCAATGGATTAAGGGATATAGTAAGCAGGCACAGCAGGGGGGTTGTAACCGAACATATTGCCATGGCATTAACCAAGGGGAAGGAGCTCCTCGTATTCAGTGAGAGCGTGGCCAGTTCTACCGGAGAGTCCGCTGACATTTACAGTATTACCAGCTATTTCGACGATCTCGTGAACACCAATCTTGGAAATGCAGTTGCAGATAAGGCAGAAGATGTGAGAAGCGATCTCTATGCAGCGTTGAGTGATCTTTCCAAGGCTACACCTGATACGGATGCTGCAAGAAGCAACATAGAAGGAGCGCAGACGGACCTGCAGGCTATGATAGACGCCGGCCTGATAGATTCGGCTACAGGCTCCAGTCTTATAAACCGGTTACAGACAATCTTAAGCCAGCCTTAATCCTCCCATACAGCGATAGTGATTTTGACCTGATTAAAGTTGAATGGAGAATGTATAGATGTTCGGAGTTTTGAGGGAAAAGAACATGGTCCATTCCTTTGTGATATGGGCCATCATTTTAATCTGGTTCATGATATTCGTGAACAGGCTGATGCCGGGCTTCAGGATCAGTCTGGAACAATTTATAACTGCTCAATCATTCTGGCTGCTCTCAGAACAACCCGATGAGTCGGACAAGATAACAATAGTTGCAATTGATGAGGAATCCCGCAAACGTTTAAACCTCATGTGGCCATGGAAGAGAGGCTTGACAGCCGCTCTGATCAATAATATCAATTCTCATGACCCTAAGGTGATTGGTCTTGACATAATCTTTTCCGGAGAGTCTGAAGAGGATGATGACAGCAAACTTGCAGAAGCAATTGCCTTACACCCCAGGGTCATAATAGGCTCCATACTCAACCCGGAATATGGCGACAAGCCGCTTGAAAGATTTATTGATGCTTCCGCATCAACAGGTTTCGTCAATAAACCCCTGAAGAGTGGTGTGCTCGACAGAACCAGGACACACTATATCAACAGTAATGGCGAGGCAGAGTTTTCTCTTGATATTGAGATACTACGCAATTATCTTGGGATAGAGAGAAGTTCAGTGAATGTTACCGGCAAAGGAATCGCCATGGGCGACAAACTTTTCATCCCATCTATGAATGGTATTGCTGCGCTGAATTATTTAATTTATCCTTCGAGATTCAGAACAGTCCCTGCACACATGGTAATAGAGAATAAGGTTGACCCATCTTTCTTCAGAGACAAGATGGTTATAGTAGGGGCAACAGATCCGATTATACATGATGAGTTCCTCACACCACTGGGGGTCTTCCCCGGAGTAACTATCATCGGCAACACACTCAGCATGTTTTTAAGCGAGAGGTTTGTAAACACCGTTCCGGTATGGATTGGCTACCTTTTGACAGCAGCCATTGGCTTCATCTTTCTGCTCATTGGCGGCAGTAAGATACGATTGTTATACTCCTTGATTTTAGCTGCAGGTACAATGTTTATTACCTATGCTGCATTCATTTATTTCAGATCTATAGATATTCAACTTCCATATACGGCTATCATCTTTTCCGGGAGTTCTGCTTTCATAATTCCAAACTTTTACAGGTACACGAACCTTCTTTATCTCAGCGCCCGACTCAAGAATCTTGCTCTCCGTGATCAGCTCACAGACTTTGATACCCCCAGGTTCTTCATCATGAAGCTTGATGAAAGACTCAAGTCTGACGAAGCTTTTTGCCTTGCAGCCCTCAGGATAAGGAATTATAACAGGCTTACCATAGACATGAGCTTTGATGAAATAAAGCTCCTTACCAAATTGTTGAGTATAAGCTTAAGGTCAGAGATGGTGTCACGGTTCAGACAGGTTGAATTCACAAGGTTATCCAACGACATATTTGGCCTTGCAGTTTATGAATCAGACAAAGACAAATTAAGGGATTTCTTTTCTTATTTTATTAAAAAAATTAACGAGAGCGGGCTCGCAATGGGCGGCAGGCAGGAAAGGGTTTTCCTGCAGGCGTGTCTTATCCATCGGGATGATAAGGTGTCTGCCACAGGAAGCGGCATTATACGCCAGATGGAGGTCATGTTCAGCGGGATGAAGGCAGAAGATATTTCCATAGAAGGAGTCAGCGCCTCAATCGGCAGTCAAATAAAAAATAGTTCAATGGATATTCTCGATTTTATAGCCTATGACTGGGAAGAGAAGAATAAAGAACTGGAAACTAATATAATGGAGATCCTTGAGGCAAACAAGAAGTTAGACCGTCTCAACTGGGGCGCTCTGAGGGCCCTTGCAAGAACAGTGGATGCCAAGTCATCCTGGACCGCAGGTCACTCAGAGCGGGTTACAGCGCTTGCACTGAAGACCGGTACTGCCCTGGGTATGTCGCAGGAAGATCTTGATAACCTGCATCGTGCCGGCTTATTGCACGACATTGGCAAGATAGGGGTCGCACAGGAGATACTCGACAAGCCCGGCAGACTGACAAAAGAGGAATACATGGTCATGTGCGAGCATCCGGCCAAGGGCGCCTCGATCCTTGAACCTATAGAGGACTACGCCCCGATAATACCCCTGATCCGGCAACACCATGAGTGGTACAACGGAGAAGGTTATCCCTACGGGCTTAAAGGGGAGGAAACAACCGTTGGAGGCAGGATCCTCGCAGTGGTAGATGTCTTTGATGCACTTATATCCGACAGGCCTTATCGCGCAGGAATGACCCTTGAGAAGGTAGTAAATATTATTAATGAAGGCGTGAACACACAGTTTGACCCCAAAGTTGTAGATGCCTTTCTTGGCGTGATAGAACAGCCCACAGAACTTCCTATACAAGCAGTAACCAAATAAAATATTTTATCGAAAAAAAACACTTGACATTGTTTTTGAAATAGGATAAAAATGGTCTTGGTTTAAACAAGATAAATAAGGTCTTATTTGGGGGGCCAGTAAATGTTCAGATTAAGCAAGGCTGCTGAGTATTCAATAAGAGGGATTCTTCACCTGTCAATTAATTATTCAGAAGACAGGCTATGTGATATTGAAGAGATTGCAAAAGCTACCGGCACACCGTCTGCGTATCTTGCAAAACTACTCCAGTCACTTGTCAGAAAAGGGTTTGTAAGGTCATTTAAGGGTCAAAAAGGGGGCTTTGCCCTTGCAAAGCAACCGAAGGACATTAAATTATTGGATGTAATTGAGGCTATGGAGGGCCCTTTATTCCTGAATTATTGTCTTATATATGAGGGTTACTGTGAAAGGGACAAGATGTGTCCGGTGCATGATGTCTGGGGTGGTGCACAAAAGGTTCTGGTTGATTATCTGAGCGCGTGTTCCTTTGAACAACTTGCAATAGATGCAAAGGCCAAGCAGGTTGCTTATTCAAAG
>Ga0209324_10000718_pt1 | contig 22926 bp, 19 predicted proteins | sample Rifsed19ft3_FD_184015 | JGI IMG/M metagenome (GOLD analysis project Ga0209324, IMG submission 184015) | Soil microbial communities from Rifle, Colorado, USA - sediment 19ft 3 (version 2) | ecosystem: Environmental > Terrestrial > Deep subsurface > Rock core/Sediment | place: Rifle, Colorado...
GGGTAGGCAAGCACTGTGTTTGGCCGTTCATCGAGAATTTGTACGCAGGCTTCGATGAAACGCGGGTCGCACTCGTCATTCGCCGCGGCCCATTTGAAGTAGCGCCCGGTCGCGCGTCGGAAGACGGAATTGATGTTTTCCGGGGCTCCGAGATTCTTCGGATTCCGGTAATATCGGACCCGAGGATCCTTTGAAGCGTACTCACGGCAGATGGCCTCAGTGCGGTCCGTGGAGGCATTGTCCGAGATGATTAGTTCGATGTCCCGAAACGTTTGCCCGAGGATGGACTGGACTGCGTTGCGGAGATGTCGCTCACCGTTGTACACCGGCATCCCGACGCTAACCTTGGGGCTCTCCTGGCTCATGGGTTAACACCGCACGCATCACGAGACCTGTGTCCGAGGATGGGGAGCCGAGTGGCCCGTTTCCTTATCTTGTCGCAAGGAACATTGCGCATCAGACGGCCCCGCCTACGAACAGGTTGTTCCCGCGAATCCGAAGCCTCCGTTGGAACGGCCAACTGCCGGGTCAAGAAGAAAGGCCTCTATGCAAGATCCCATTCGTGCGGAACGGCAAACATGCCATACCCTCGCGGAGGCAGCTTCCCCGAGCCGTAGTAGTCGCCCTCCACGACATGAATCGTCGCGGCGTCCCTGATGTCGTCGGCCTGGATTGAGTTCGTGTCGCAACTTAATCCAAGATGGTACGTGCCGGGAACTAGAGGGAACTTCGAAAACCGACAGACGAAGGTCCCTTTTGGCGGGACCTCCTCGAAAGCCCGCCCAACAAATCCACTGCTGGAGAGCAAGACACACGTCCCCAACTGATTGTAGAACAATATTGCGATGTCCACGTTCCGAAGCGGGGACTTACCCTCGTAGGAGATTTCAAAGTTCACTGGCGCTCCACATTGGACAGTATCCGACGAATTGATCCCACTTGAGATGCGAAATCCAACGAGCCGCAGCTTCCCGGTCCCGCGCCGGTCTGTCCGCTCTGCGAGGGGCACCATCGACACGCCGCTGCTGCTATCGAGATACCGGGCAATCACGTCCCCGGGGTTCCCGGACGCGGAGATTCTTCCACGTTTCAGCGCCAGAGCGCGATCGCACAGGTTCTGTATCGCCGCCATGTCATGGCTGACAAAGATCACTGTGCGTCCCTCGCTGCTCACCTCGTCCATCCTACCAAGGCACTTCTTCTGGAATGACGCATCTCCCACCGCGAGCACTTCATCAACCAGAATGACGTCGGGTTCAAGGTGGGCGGCAACGGAAAAGCCTAGACGGACTCTCATGCCATCGGAGTAATGCTTGACCGGGGTACCCATGAACTCGCTGACTTCGGCAAAGCTCACGATCTCCTCGAACTTCTCATCGATCTCACGTTTCGACATGCCCAAGATAGCTCCGCTCAGGTACACGTTCTCCCGCCCGGTCAACTCATAGTGAAAACCGGTTCCGACGCCCAATAAGCTCCCAACGCTTCCATGGATCTCCGCGCGGCCTTCCGTCGGCTCCGTGATCCGGGAGAGGATTTTGAGCAAGGTCGTCTTGCCTGCGCCGTTTGGCCCGATCACACCCAGGACCTCACCTCGCTTGACCTCGAATGAAACGTCTTTGAGGGCCCAGATGTGCCCGTCGGCCTTCGGGCTCCGATTGGTTCTCGCTTGGCCAGAGAAGGCCGAGCGAAGGGCCCGAGCCGACGACACGACCCCACGAGCGATTGTGTCTCGCAATGTTTGGTAGGGCTCGAGTTCGCCTAACCGATACCGTTTGGAGAGATGCTCGACCCGAATGACGGTGTTCGTCATGGCCTACACCACATCTGCAAAGATTTTCTCCGTGCGACGGAAGTAGAACAAACCCCCGATGAAAAGGAGTACGACGGCCGCCATGGAGATTCCTGTGACAAGGTCGAAATTCCAGTTCGATCCGAGGAGCGACGAACGGAACCCTTCGACAACGGCGGTCATCGGATTCAGGGAATAGAGCCATCTGAGGTTGGCGGGGACACTGGCCAGCGGATAGACTACAGGAGTCGCGAAAAGCCAGAGCGAAGTGAGAAAGGTCAGGGTGTACCGCACGTCCCGGTAGCGTGCATCGATTGCGGAAAGCCAGAAAGCGATTCCTGACGCCGCCACGACGATGAGCGCGACGAGGAGCGGGAGCGCTAAGAGCGCGGGGGAGAGCACAAGTGGGTAGCGATAATAGATCATGATTCCGGCCAGCGGGATGAATCCGATGGCGAAGTCTACGAGGCCGGAAATCACAACTGCAGCTGGCAGGATGAGGCGCGGGAAGTACACCTTCGTGATCAACTGTTCATTGGCGACGAGGCTCGTGCTTCCCTCGGAGAGGCCTTTGGCAAAGAGGTTCCACGGCAGGAGACCGACGAACACGAACAAGGCGTAAGGGACAGGATCCGTGTCGATCCTGGCAACTGTCCCAAAGAGGAACGTGAACACGAGCATCATGAAAAGTGGTTGTATTACGACCCAGACCACGCCGAGCACGGTCTGCTTGTACCGGACTTTCAGGTCTCGCCACACGAGGAAGTACAAGAGCTCCCGGTGCGCCCACAGCTCGCGGAGCTTGATGGGAACCCAGCCCCGACTCGGCTGAATGATGACGGTCGGCGCGGATCGCGTTTCAGTTGCCACAGCATCACGTTCGGGTGCTTTGTCGCACTCGCGTCATCAGGCTTTGCCGCGGTCGTTCCGGATCGATCCCTGGGTCGCCCAAGGTTCCCGTCCCGAGGGGCGAAGCAATCATCCTGTCGCCAACCGCGCACAGGGAAATGGCGGATGGCGGAAGGGGATGCCGTCGGCGGATTCGCCCTCCCAGAACTTCACCCTCTCACCCTTGCGGGAAGCCAAGAAATAATCGACCATAAACGCTTCGACTCCACGCATACCTCAGAGCTCATCCCTTTTTGGAATTGCTAGGCGTGCCCTGTCGCCTTCCAGTAAACGTTCAGGAATTCCAGCGCAAGCCTTTGCCAGCTTAGTCGGCCTTCCCCTAACCTTCTCGCGGCGTGTCCCACAGACTCCGCAGACCGTTCGTCCGCCATGAGAGACTCAATTCCTTGGACCAGCTCTGAGGGGGCGGTCCAAACCATCCCACATCCTTCGGCTTCGACGAATCGGGCGACGTCGCCGACGTTGCCGCAAAGGATTGGCCGGCCAGCGGCCAAGTAGTCCCCGAACTTGTTAGGCCAGCAGGTCCTGTTAAACACGGTGTCCCTGAGAGGCAAGATAAAAGCATTGCAAGCGCCCAAGTGTTGGGGCAGGCGCGAGAACGGAACAGCCCCAAAGGACACGACCGCGTTTTCGGAAGCCAGAGGGAGCGGACGGAAGAGGTTCGGTGAGATGATGCCGATCTTGACTTGTGGATGGTCCTTCCGCAGGGCCATGATGGTAGGCACCACCATGTCGAGGTCGCCCGTACTCGTGCCCAGGTAACCGATTAGGTACGTTGAAGGCGAGATGCCGAGCTCCTGCCTGCAGAGAAGCATGTCCATTGGCTGAATCGTGTCGGTTGGCGCACCCGAGGGAATCCACCATACCCTGTCGGCCGGGATGCCTAGGGAAAGGGCGCGGTCTTTCAGGCCGGTGGAGATCGTCGTCACCTCATCGGCTTCCCGGTGTAGAAACTCCTCGGCGACGGTCTCTAGCAAGGGCACGGGCCACCGTCTTCCTTCTTGATTCCCGCTCCCGTCGCCTGTGATACCCCACCAGTCGGCCCAGTCAACCACAAGGGGGCAGTTCTTGAACGCGTGGGAAAGCTTCGCCGGGAGCAGGACATTCGGCCTCGATTCGAATGCGTGCACGACATCGAACCGCTCCCTTGCGGCTATCAGCATGCGATAGGGGATGCCCAGGACGCCGTAACCCGCGCCAAGGCCATGCACGAGGTCCAGCAGGTTTGGCGACTCAATGAGCCGGACGCCGTCGGCCACTTCCACTCGGGGCACGATCCGTTGGGATGGAGAGACCGTAACTAGGGTTACCTCGTGGCCGAGCCGACCGAGTTCGCGCGCCAAGTGCCAGCAACGCCAGAAGGACGCAACTCCTCGTACGTCGCCGTTCAATAGCAGGACACGAAGAGACACCGAGTCCTCGGGCACCGGGGTTTCACCTTCTCAACATGAAGTCTGCGCGACAGCCGGATTGTAGTCTCACCAGCCGAGGATTTCTCGATACCAGTCCAAGTAGGCCAGAGCCTGCAGCCGAAGGTCATATCGCTCCGCGGCCTTTTCCGCCGCTCGCGTCGCACAGCTGCGATGCAAGGCCTCGTCCGTGAGCAGCCGCTCAATAGCGTCCGCCATCGCTGCCGGGTCTCTGGGCGGAACGAGTAACCCCGTCTGACCATCATCGACCACCTCCGGTATGCCACCTACAATCGTCGCGACCACAGGGACTCCGCATGCCATGGCTTCCGCGATCGCAAGACCGAACGTCTCGGCCATGGAGGCGTGCACGTAGACGTCTGCCGCCTGATAGAACGAGGCCACGTTTTGGGGACTCCGTTCGAAGGGCACGAAGCGTACCAATGCTCTACCGGAGCGCTCAGGGGGGGCATCCTCTCCCAGCGCGACAACGACGACTTGCTCGTCCTTCAAGCGTTCGGCCACCCGCGCTCCCGCTGCCCGGACCGTCTCAAAGTCCTTCGACACATTCGATCTGAGGGGCGTCGCGGCGAAGAGGAGGATCCGGGCGTTACCAGGGAGACCCAGACGGGAACGAGCATTTTCTCGGCTGGCAGGGCGGAAAACGGACCTGTCGACTCCGTTCGAGATGACGCGGGCCTCACGGATTGCAGGTGCCAGGATGGATTGCTTTACCTTGCGCATCAGCCAGTGAGAGGGGGTCGCCACGTAGAGTCTGCTTCGCGCGTAGATTTCCTGCTTGCGCCCCCAGTTGAACGCCGTCGCGTCCCTCCGAATCGGTGGATGAATCGAGAGGTCCGGGCATTCCCCGCATCCGGTCTTCCATCGCTCGCAATCGAAGGATTGACCACAGTGACCACTCAACATCCACGCATCATGGAGCGTCAGAACCGTTGGAATGCGTTCGGACAAGTGTGGGAGAGCTCGAAGATCAAAGGGAAAGCTGTGCAATCGGTGGCAGTGCAACAAATCAGGAGGCTCGGGAGGCAACTCCAATAAGCGCCAGGTTTCCGGGGCATTGAAATCCTCGATCCCTCGCCACCAGTCGAGGAAGTGCCGAGGTTCCGCGAACCTTCGAAGCCTCCGTCCAATCCCAACGGCTCCGTGATCGCCTCTTCCGAGTCGCGATACGGCGTCCCCGATGGTGTACCAAGTTTTCCTCCAGCCGTTTGATGGCGTCGAGTCCGGAATGGTGATGGCGTAGGGAGTCTGTTCCCACTTGTATCCAACCGCAAGCCAGGAGGCGTGTCCCATTTGACGGTACGCTTGGTGGAGGCTCAGTGCTACCTGCGCTGCTCCCCCGCCGGTGTCCGAAGTATTGACTTGGAGGATTCGCAGCCCCCGGTTCTTTTGAGGTCGAGGTCCTTCGGTTGATCGAAGTGAGGCCAATATCTGAACGTTGGGGGCGGACTCCCGGTGCTGACGCAGCAATTCCACGGCGTCCTCCCTAAGACTTATGCCACATGCCATTCAGCTTGCCCGCCAGACCGGCTCGTTCCCTTCCAAGCGCCAGCTTGAATTCGACTTTCTCAAACTTAAGGCGCAACCCGTCCACGAGTGTCGCATTCTTAACGGCAGAAAGAGTGTGCAGGCCATCGGGATAGGGACCACGGGAGAATGGGCCAACGGCACACACCGGCTCCTCATGGAAGTCTGTGGTCGTAAGGTCCAGGACCCGATTGATGATGATGCGTTTGCCATAGATCTCCGAGCAGTCCATCGCGGGTCGATAGAGGTCCCCCCGATGCACGAACGGCGTCCCGGCAGGCCGTGAGCCATTCCTTCCCACCCTGACCGGGTTGGCGGCATGGGGCTCCCACGGTCCAGCAAGGTCCGGCGCGTGCCAGACGAAGAGCTTCTCATGCGGCCCCGTATCTTGATCCGTGCACATCATCCACCAACGTCCTCGGTGAAAGAACACAGTCGGGTCGACGCCTGCGAAGTCCGAGACCAGTGTCGTGACCTTGATCCATCTCTCAGGGAATCGATCCGCTCTGTAGAGGCTAATCTCGCGCGCTTGGTGCGACTCGGGAATGAAGTATGTGTGCTCATTCCACTCGACCAGGTAGGGATACGACAGGTGGAACGGACGATCCAGAGCTTGGATGGGCGAAGATGAGAAACCCTCCTCGGAAAGCTCGAGTCGAGCAATTACGCCCTTGTGGGATTGATGGTCGAATTCCTCGCAGAAGACGTGGATTTTTCCGTCCCTTGCGACGCCGAAGGGATCCGCGAGGAAATTTCCCCTGCGCAGTGGCGGGAACCAGGTGACCTCCGGTCTGGAATCGGGCTCCAGGAAGGCATGGATGGGTTCCCAGACCACTCCAATGTTCCAGTTCTCGTGGCGGAAGAGGTCGTGGAACTTCTTGGCGAAATAGTCCTTAGGTCCCCTGTTCGCAAGATACAGCTTTCGACCTCCCAGCCTAGCGCCGTGCCTCGACGACCGACCGTGCCATTCCGCGCATTCGATTGCATGGCAAACCGGGCGAGGGCGGCACCGGTCGATTCATCACGGAGCGTGGATTGGCGGGGCGACGGCTTCGAGTCCCGCCTTTTCGATTTCTTCAAGTAGAAGCCTGTGAGAAAGGTGTTCTCGATTAATCCAGGGCAGGATGTGTTCGTCTCGATTGACATCCAAGTTCCACCAGTCTTTCCGGAACTCATAGCGGGACATGAGACGAGATGCGATCCAGGCAGGCGGTAGGAGGAGAATCCCTTGAAGGTTCCGACTGTCAAACATCCGAAGGCGCAGGCCGTCTCGAACGCGACAGAAGGAGTATCCCACGCGAAACCTCAATCGGCGTTTCTTTGGATCCATCCCCGTCCTTACCGCAGAAACTTTCCAGGACGCGGTTAGCTCGTGTCGACTGGCTAGTCGATAGGCAAGGAGCTGATCTTCATAGAAATGCAGATCAGGATATCCGCCGACCGCCTCGAGCATCTGCCGCGGAATGATGAAGAACCCTAAGCATCGGAACGCACGTTGCTGACCCGTAACCGGGTCATGCTCTACCACGGCGTGGTAGAGTCGTTTCACGTCTTGCAAGGAGACGACGATGTCGTCCGTATCCAGATAGTAGATGACGTATTCACCGGTACTAGACCTGAAGGCCATTTCGCGGGCTTCGCCCATGTTTGTCTTCGCCGCGATGAACGTGAACCCGTTCGCTTCGCAGAGTTGCTGGAGAAATTCCCGAGAACCATCCGTGGATAGGCCATCAACGATGATGATCTCGTCATCGTCGCTTATGTTCGCAAGCAGGGACGAGGCCCAACGATGGATGGTATTCGCCGAATTCAGGCTTGAGATGCAGAGAGAGTATTTGCTCATTTGCAACTCCGGTATATTGACACGCGATTTTGGGCGCCGCCTCCGCAGCGTAGGATCCTCGGGGCACACCCTGACAGAATCCAAGGGTTATGGTTTATGCAGCGATCGAGGAATATCACCGGACAGACAATGTATTCGGAGGTCCCCAGTATCCCGAGGCGCCGGGCCCAGGTCCCGCTAGCGTCCGTCGTCGTGCCGACATACAACCGGTCGTCCTTGCTTTCCCGCTGCCTCCAGTCTCTCGAAACTCAGGCGTTCGACAAGGCGGCATACGAAGTTATCGTAGTCGACGATGGCTCCGCGGACGGGACCGCCGAGCTCTGCACCGCTTTGCGCCAGCGGACCAATATGAACCTGATCTATGTAAGACGTCAGCATCGTGGCGGCCCTGCATCAGCAAGGAACAACGGGATCGCGAGGGCAGTCGGCAATGTCGTCGCTTTCATAGACGATGACTGTGAAGCGGCGACTGACTGGCTGGAGCAGCTCACCAAACCGTTCCGCGACCCGCACGTTATCGGAGTTGAGGGAAAGGTAGTCCGTCATCCCGGTAGCACGCCCTTCACACATTTCGTCGAGAACCTAGACGGCGGCCTCTTTCTCACGGCGAATATCGCCTATCGCCGGGAGGCTCTTGACTCTGTGGGTGGCTTCGATGAGACGTACCACCATGCTGCTGCGGAGGATTGGGATCTGGCATTCCGTATCCTCGAGCGTGGCGGCAAAGTCCAGTTCTGCGCGGAGGCTCTGGTCGTGCATGCGCCAGTCCCAATCAACGGTCGCCATTTCATCGACCGCGTCCAGGAACGCCGCTCTGCAGTCATTCTATATCAGCGGTTTCCACGGCGATGGGAACTCATCACCGGCCGAACTATGAGCCGCTCCTTTTTCGAGGGGATACTCATGGGGCCAGTTGTTGAAATGCGCAAGTGGGGTTCGTACTTCTCGAGCCACCGTTCCGAGGTCCCCCGGTTCTTACTCTGGCAGATCCTAGCCTCGGGCCGTCTTCTGGTCGAGTACGTTCGACTTCGACACGCCGGTCTCGCCTAGCCACTCGGTCGCGGTCCAGACCATTCCCTTCGTGCCGCTTCCGAGCGAAATTCCTGACGTTCGCGCATCGCACAACAAGCGCCAATTTCGGGCGTCTTTGTGTGAGTGACAGGCACGCGAGAACTGCGTTCGGTGCATGGCATCAGGGGGATCCTAAAAAAGGGAAGGTACAGAGACGGATTATGTAGAAGCGGCGGTGGTGACCACAACTCATGCCATCAAGACCAGCTGTCACTTTCTCGCCTCGGGAAGCCCCACGCTTTGAGTCGTCGCGGCCGCTTCATGGCTCCAGCCAGTCCCGTCGTCCAGAAGTAGACCGGCTTCACATACTGGCGACGGCAAAAATCGGGAAAGGCGTCATTCCAATCAACGTCATCTGACAACAACACACCCCCGGGTTTCAGGCGAGACCAAGCAGTTTCAAATTCGAACATCATCATCTCATGAGTATGCTCACTATCGTGCAAGAAAATGTCTATACTACTGAGGCTGTCCAAGACACTCTGGAGGAGGTCTCGAGTATTCCCAACATGGAGGTGCCACCGCGTGCGTAACGTTTTGGGAATCAGAAAACCAGTGGATTTCCCGGGCGGCAGGACGGCGATGGGATTCTTTCCGAGAGTCGGGAAGTATGCTTCTTCGTAGTCGGGGAAATCGATGGAGTGAAGCTCACCTCTCCCGTTCCGGGCAAGGGCGGCGAGTATGAAGGAGCTCGACACACCGGCGGCGACTCCCGTTTCCACGACGACGCTGGGTTTGAGGACCCTGACGAGTGCGTAGAGAATCTCTCCGCTATGGACCCATCCCAGGTACGGGAGTTGTGCCGCTTGGACAGACACCTCACGGGTCGCACCTTCACTCGCGAGTTCGTGTAGCGCCCACGAACCGTCTCGACCCAGTACCTGACGTATTGCTCGGTGAATCAGAGCGGGTTCTCCGGCGAGATAATAGGCAAAGGCGAGCGGGTCCCTCCTTACAAACTGCGAAAAGAGTGGGAGATAGGTCTCTCGTGGATGCATTATCTTCTCCTTATGGTGCAATTAGGCGCGACAACCATGCCTCCAAGCCCAGAACCGACACGGACCGATTTCGGACTACCACGCCGTGACGAATTACACGTGGGGTTCACAGCCCAGACGCTCGGCACCCTCGAGATCGACTTCAATACGAGAAGTGGCGGACCATTTCCCCGAATTCCGATTCGAACATGCAGAAGGAGTTTGCCTTACTCATGAGCAATCCCACAGCAGGCTGCTAGGTCAGGCTTCAACTCGAGTGTGCGGCACGGCCTCGCCCCTGCTGCGGCTTTCGGTCATCTGCAAAGAATGGTAGATGCCGAAGGTCCGCGCTGCAATTGTGGACCAGCCAAGCGAGTTCTCGGCTGTTTCCCGCGCTTGCCTCCCCAGTGCTCGGGCTTTCACGCGATCTTCCAGTAGGGTTCTGATCGCCTCGGCCAAAGCGTCGGGATTTTGAGGGGGGACAAGCACCCCGCAGTTTCCATCATCGAGCAAGGCCTGGAACCCTGGGACGTTGGTCGCCACGATGGCACAGCCAGAGGCGAGTGCCTTGTGCAATGGGCCGCTCTGGGAGACGCCCCCCTCATAAGGTAAGACAACAATTTCGGCCGCTGCCAGCAGTCCGGGTACAAGGAGTCCCGGTACATATCCTGTAAAGACGACCCGATTGGAGAGTCCCAGTTGGCTGGTGAGCCTCCGGATTCGCGCGGGATACCGGGCTTCACTCTTAAGTAAGAGGTGATACCGCATTGCCTCGGTTGGAACTCCTCCGGCGACGACCAAAATCGCATCAGCGAATGAGGACTCGACCTTTTTCCAGGCCTCTAGCAATGTCTCGAGTCCCTTCCCTGGTCGGACGAAACCAAAGAACAGGATGATCCGCTGGCCCTCCAGGCCGTAACGGCCTAAGACTTCGCCTCTTGGCGAACGTGGGGAGTATCTGTCCAAGTCGACCCCGTGGGCAATCTCTACCACCTTGCCCTCGTCGATCCCATGGAAGATGGACATGGTTCGCGCTACGGCGCGGGAGTGGACAAGAAAGCAGGAGGTTTTCTTGTAGATCTTCCTAAGCCCAGGAATCACGTGGAAAACCCGCCACGAGCTCGGAGTGTCATGGACGGTGGTCACGAGTGGTACCTCGCAGGAGTCTGCCAGGCTTCCGTTTACCCCCGGCGGGTGGAGAAACGAAGCGCTTTGGAGGTGCACGATGTCGGGCTCGAACGTCCTGATCTCCGACTTGAGTCCACGCGCGGAGACCGTGCCACCAAGTGCGCGTGAAACCTCGAAGCCATTTGTCCGGGTCACGCCCGTGCTGAGCCCGTCACGGTAGGTGAGGACGCGGAGGTGAAGGTCTTCGGTCTTCGTCAGAGCATCTGCAAGGTCAGCGGCATAATCGCCAATCCCACATCGGCGAGGCGGGAACGTGGTTACCCAAAGGACTTTCATCTAAGGTCCCTGACTTTCGGATCACGGTGTAAGGTAAACCTGAACCTCGCCAGCATCAAACAATCGCGAGGCCTGGGCATCCTCGAGGAGTCTTCGGATTCCCACCGCGTCGTAAAGCACCCCCTGGTACGGATTACCGTACGGAAGGAAGTGGTCGTTGATAAGAACGAACGCCTGTAAGGTCCGTCCCTCGAATCCGTCGAGAGTACTGGTGTTCAGCGCAGCGAGTGCATTTGGAGCCCTCAAATTATTGTCGAAGTAGAACAAGGAGCCGAAGTCCATGTAGATTCGTGACTCTTCCTTCGCCATGGATAGGAAGTCCCTGCTTGCCAGGGCAGACCATGTGATGTGGGTGGTGAGGGCGGGAACCTCTCCGTTGAGGAACCGGGAGTCGTTGCTCGTCAGATAAGTCGAAGAGGCCAGGAACCCAAGGGTTGCGAACAGAACCACTACAAACACCGTGGTCTTTCGGGCGTTCGGCAAAGCGCGAGCCATGTTTGTAATGCCTATCCCACCGAGGATTACCATAGGAATCGTTAGGTAGAGGAGGAATCGGGACGATTGCGTCCGAAAGTTCTCGGCAACGACCTCGATTGCGGGAAATATCGTGAATACGACAATCAGCAGGGCGAAGAACCGATGCTCGGCCTTGACTGCGCCATGTGTGGAGAAGAGGCCGAATCCAACAAGGAACACGGCGAGGGCAAGGCTAAGCGGCGAGATCGCGCTCTGGACGACATAGAGCAGCGTCGAGCGTAGCGCGACGCTGGGGGAGGTCGCAAGAGGAGGCGAGGAAGTCGTGGCGAAGACTGTAAGCACGAACAGATTGAAGGAAGTCGCCGCGATGAACGCGACATAGGCCCCGTATACCACGCCATACGAGAGGGCTGGTGTCGCCGAGGTCCGACCGTGAAGGCTCGGTCGAGGGGAGAGCCGGAAGTAAAGGAAACGCAGTCCCAAGATGAGACCGAGGACGAGCGCACTGATCGGATGTGAGAAGAACGCGCCGAGGGCGGCGATCCAGAACACCGCAATCCAGCTCTGCTCGCGCCACGTCCTAATTTTCAGCAGCGCGTACACCGCGAGGACCAAGGACGAGAAGCCGTAGAGCGCTGGGGTGTACTGGGTCGAAAGGAAACCGAACACTGAGAACAAACCCAGAAGGGAGGCGAAAAGTCCTACGGTCCGGTTTGCTATCTCGCGACCGACAAGGTAAATTGCAGGGATGAACGTCAAGACTGCGAGGAGTGGGAAGATGCCATACCATGTGAGAGGAAATCCTCCGACGGCCACACCCTCATACGCGAAGGTCACTAGTCCGGGGAAATAGTAGTAGTGACCGAGTTCAGCTGGAAGGTGACCAGAGGCGTGGACTTCCACGAGACCTGAGAATTGGAAAAACGCGTCGGACGCGTAGACATACGGATTGAGATAGAAGAAGTGGAACTTCACGAGGGCGGCGAGGGCGACGAGCTGGGCGAGGATTCCCAAAGAGTGCTTTTCGCCGCATCGGTGAATGTTCCACGCAAGGGCCCCGCCCATGGCTCCGAGCAGGAGGTAGAACGTTGGCGGGGCGACGTAAAGGGCTCCATGCAACAGCCAAACACTAAGTGCAAGCAGGACGAAAAAGACGCTGCTGAGCAGGAGGAACGTTCGCTGCACCGACGAGTCTTTTGCCCGGGTTTCCAAATCTGTGGCCCTGGTTAGACGGGCCCGAAGCTTCTCGTTCCCGTGCCACAGCGCGCGAATAGCCTCCTCGCCATGCCCCGCAAGCTGAGCCTTATGGACCATCCGAAGCGTCTTCTGGTAGAATCGAGCCTCGATCCCCCACGATCGGGCGAGTGCGAGTAGCGTTTCCCCTTCGTCGGCGAGCCGTTGGAGTGGGTCCTTTGTCTCATCGAAGGCGCCCCGCGGCACGATAGTAAGGCCAGTCGGACTGGGGTCACCCCACGAGCTACGGCTGCGAGCCGTAGATGGCCCGCGCTGTATCTCCTTCAACGACTGCCGGCGTTCGTCTTTGGTTTTCCGCGGACCGAGAGCGGTTGCCCCATCGGCTTTCCGAGGTCCCCTCTGCGCCATCAGCCTCGTATACGCGTAAATTCCAATCGTGGCCGCCAGGGCAGATTCGAATAGGAAGAAGGTAAATGTGGAGGGTCCTCCCAACGCCCGCCACGCGGCGAATCCGGTAGCGAGGAGAGCCAGCTGGAATACTCCCCGAGGGACCAATGTTGCAGACCGAATCCGCCTCGCGGGTCCTTCCACGAAGGCGTCTTCCGCAGGCGCACTAGCTACGTTCTTTTCGCCCAGAGGACTTCCCCACCTGGATCATTCTCACGATCAGTCTCCCTTCAAACCCATCCGAATGATAATGGATGAGTTCATTCCGAACCGTTTCCTGTGATGGCATCGAGAATGTTAGGCGTGCATAAGCAGATGGCGAGTCTTCCACGGAGGTCGCTCGCGAGACGCCGCGCAACGGTCAAAGGAGCGTCAGACTCACGTGGGCGAGGTGGCGGCAGCAGCGGCTTGGTATGTCCGTTCAAAGGCTCGAACGACGCGACTCCAATTGAGCCGTTCCGTGACGAGCACCCTGCCTCGACGCACCATCTCTCTCGTTGTGGAATTCTGTCCCAAACCTAGGAGGAGCGCCTCTCGCAAGAGTACGGGGTCGCCGGGTGGAACGGTAAACGCTGCATCTGCCTCCGCAAGCAGCTCACCACACCCAGAATCTCTTGACACGACGACGGGCTTTCCGCACAGGAGTGCCTCGAAGGGAACGAGACCGAAAGGCTCGCGAGGTGCTGGGTACACGACTAACTCCGAGTCGATGAGGAGTTGGAGTTTCAGCGATGGCGGAAGAAAATCGGTGAATACAACTCGGTTCGATATCAAGAGCCGATCGGAAAGCTTCGCCAGCCTGTCTTTGTAGCCATCGTCCGGGCCAGCAACTACAAGACAGAGATCGTCGTGGACGCGGGTGACATCGCGGAAGGCAAGAAGGAGCTCATCAAGTCCCTTTCTCGCATTGAGACGGCCGAGATAGGTAACCAGTCTTTTTCCGTCGAGTCCGAAGGACTTCGCAAAGGCTCCTCGGAGTGGTAGGTTTTGATACGGGGAAGTGTCGATACCGTTGGAAATCAGCTCGATATTCGAACCCGAAATGCCCGCCGATTGATAGTCCGCTTTCTCAACCCGTGACAGGGCTACCAAGGCGCGTGCATCTCGGAGGATTCGATCTCCTGCGGCCAGGTCGAAAAGCTTCTTCACCGTCTTCTGCCGCATTATCCGCGGCAAGGAACCATGGGCCGAGAGCACATACGGGGTGCCAGATCGCAACGAAAATCTGTGCGCGGCGACGTTCAGCGTCGTCCGGAACATGTGCATGTGAATGACGTCATAGTGAGGAGCACGTTGGAAAAAGGATCGCATACCTAGCGGCAGAAAGGCCTGTTGCTTCCAAGCCAAGCGGTTGCTAAGGTTCCGAAGGCGGTACACTTCCACTCCGTCAAGTAGCTCATGCCCGTCCTCGAGTCTTTGGCGCGAATCGCAAGTGTCCGTCGTGACCACTGTAACCGTGTGGCCTAGCTTCACTAGCTCGCGCGAGAGTTCGAACACAACCCGCGGGGGACCGCCGTAAGCCCATGCGGGGGCAAAGTATGGAGTGACCTGTAGGATGTTCACGGACAGACCTTAGCCTGGACTTTCGCACCTCGGGACGTCAGCTAGAGGGCGCTTTTCGGCGAGGGTTCAGCTCGCTACCCGTTGGTTGAGCAGCCCTTGGAAGAGTTCCACATACTTCGCCGACGCTACCGTCCAGGCGTATCGCTCCAGGACTCTCTTGAGTCCTCGTTCCGCAAGCGTGTTCGCGAGCTGTGAATCTTCTAATAGGCTCAGGATGGCATCCGCCATCGGGCGTGGACTCGGATCGCGCACAAGGATTCCCGCATCGCCGATGATTTCCCTGTTGATGATCGTATCGAGGGCGACCACGGGAGTGCCGCACGCCATGGCCTCCACAACTGCAAATCCGAAACCTTCGTCAAGGCTCGGCCAGACAAAGACCGCGGCCTCCGAATAGAGATCTCGGAGCTCTTCATCGGAAAGTCGGGCGAGTCGGAGGACTTTGCCCCGAAGGAGCGGAGACCGAGCGAGGCGATCGATTTCCCGATCTAATGGCCCGGCGCCCACGAGCACGAGTTGCGCGCCAGGAACAGAGCCGACCAGGGACTTGAACGCCCGCATGAGGAGAGTCACGTTCTTTCGCGCGTTGATTGACCCCACGAATAGAATTGTCTTCTCCTTCTGATTCTGGAGGGTCCGGGTGGCCTTCTCATTGGGAAAGAACGTCTCGGTGTCGATTCCGTGATGGATCACCGTGACTTTCCTTGGGTCTACACCCAGGTCCCGAACCAGCTTCGTCGCTGTGGCCCTTGATGGTGTGACAACAGCATCGGCCCGGTGGTACATGTAGGAACCATACGAATTTCCGAACGGGACGGTCAGGAGATCGGTTATCCCCCGAACTCTTTCGACGTGGTGATTGAAAGCGACGACCGGGCACCTCTGCCGGATCGTGTCCACAGTAAGTAGCGGAACCGTCGAGTGTATCACATCGGTTTCCGTCACCAATTGCCCGGTCCGGATGAGCTGGGACGCGAACGACATGACGTTCACTTGACCCAGATACGCCGCGCGTCCGATGGAGTCTTTCAGGCACTTCAAGCGGACGACCTCGATGTTTGCGGCGGAATCATCACCGTCGCCATTGGCAGCAGGAACAACGACCCGCACATCTACTCCGCTGCGGGCAAGCTTCAGGGCTAGCTCTGTTGAGTATCTTCTCTCACCCGGAAAGTCTGAGCGTTCCGGATGACGAAACGCGGAAGCCACCAAGGTAACGTGCATGGCTAGGATGCCACCGGCGTACGCGCGGACCTGAACAGGGCCAAGTGTTTTCTTGCGACTTCTTCCCAGGTATTGGAGGCGGCCAGCTCTCGTGCACCTTCCGTGACCTTGTCGTAAAGGCTCGGGTTTTCGCATAACGAGACGACTGCCTCCGCGACCGCTCCGGGGTCCGGCTCGCACAACAGAGCGTCATGTCCATCCCTGAGGAAGTGCGGGGTGTCGCCGACATTGGTTGCCACGACGGCCTTCCCCAACGCGAGCGCTTCCATTAGGGCGACGGAAGGTATGTTTTCCACCGGGGACAGGAAGAGCACGATGTTGATTGAGCGCAGCGCCTCAAGAACCTCCTCTCTGGGCCGTTCACCCCACAGCGTACAGTTCTGCAGGCCAGCCGCGAGCAGCATGGGCCGCAGCGGCCCATCACCAAAGATCTCAAATCGAATTCTAGGCTGTCTTGCGTTCAACAGACGAGTGGCGCCGACTAGCATCTCGATTCCCTTTTCTTCGGCGAGTCGGCCAACAAAACCCACTCTCATCGATCCAGCCAGCGGGGCTGGAACGACGCCCTCAGGGGGAACTTCCGTTCCGTTGGGAATTGGCACCATTCGCCTTTCGTCGATTCCGCTCCCAGCCATCGCGACTCTGAGGGATTCCGAATTGACATGGATGCGATCGCTCCGTCGACACACGAACCTTCCGAGATACTTGTTCGCTCCGTATCGGAGACGCGCCGACCATTGATCGGGCCGTGGATGTAGCCAAGGCCAGATGTTGTGCTCAGCGTAGATGAAGACACCGCGACTCCGGTTGCGGGTCAACAACAAGATGGGCGCCGCAACGAACTTGTTGGAGACGTAAGTCACGTCGAACGCATGCCTACGAAAGAGGCTCATACAAAAGGCCGCCATCACGATCGTTGCGAAGAGGAATCGAACAGAAAGGAGAATACCTTCGAGTGTAAAGTCGAGTTTGTCGCGGATCGGGTATCGCCGAACCTCCGTTACTGGCGCATAGTGAAACACGATCTTTGGCTCGCCGGTTGAAGGAGCCTCATCTCGGGGCGTGGGACACACCACATGGACTTCATGGTCGCGGGAAATGATGCGAGAGAGTTCCAGAAGTACCTTCTCGATCCCTCCTCTGTCGGGACCCACTGCCAGCCAGGGAGTTCCGACGAAACAGATCCTCAGCCTCCGCTGGTCCGTTTTCTCACGCTCCGACATGGCCGACGATCAGTCGATTACCGTCTCACGACTTGACTCACACCGCCAACCCCAAGGCCAATCCCCCACGCGAAACCGCGTGCGAAACCGAGTCCGATTCCCTTGAAGAAGAAGTTGGCCCGACGGCTGCCACGAGCAACAGCCAACGCCTCGGGGATGATCAGCAAAAGGGTGATGAGCAGGCCCGTGGCCAGTGCAATCAGGCCGAGCATGCCGAGGGGCGTCAAGAGCAGGGCGAATGCGATGATCGCCAGAAAGAGCGTCGCGAGGAAGACCGGGGGCTGTACTTTCATGCCCAGCGATACAAAATCATCCTCCAACATCGCGGAGCGAGTGTACCTTGCCAACATTCTCGTGAAGGCCTTAGAGTCCCTGTATCTCTTCCGCAGGAAGGTGCGCCAATTCTCGTCGGCGACATGGTAGACAATGGCTTCGGGTACGTACCGAATTCGGTACCCCTTCTGCCAAATGCGATAACTCACCTCAGTATCCTCCGCATGATACCACGCGGGGTCGAATCCTCCGACTTCCAGGAGGATGGATCTGCGAAACGCGCAGTTCGGACCGTGCGCGACGCGCGTGAACGTTTTCCTTCGGGAATACCGACGCTCGATGTCGAGGCTCCTCATCCACGATGCACACGTCTCGTTCTTCATGACGATCATGTGCCCCGTCGTCGCAGCGATGGAAGGGTCAGCAAAGGGCTTGACCAAGTTTCGGAGCCAATCGGGAGTCACAGTCACGTCGCTGTCGACGTAGGCCACGATTTCACCAGAGGCCAAGCGAAGGCCCGCATCGCGTGCCGCCGACGCCCCCTTGTTCCACTGATTGACGAGTCGGACGGGATACCGAACCACGACGTCGTGCGTTCCGTCCCTGGAGCCATCGTTTATCACGATGACCTCAAAATCGGGATAGTCCACACGGAGGAGGGAGTCGAGCAACGGTCCGATTGTCGTCTCCGCATTGTAGGCAGGTACGACGACGGAGACTTTTGGGGGATGAGTCATGCTGCAAAGTCCCTACTTCATGAGGAGATAGTCGCCGAGCGCGAGCGCATCGAGCGCACTGTTCTCAAACGTCCAGATCGCAAGTTCCGGGGTCCCCACGATGGGATATCCGTGGAGGTTGAAGGAGGTGTTTAGGACTCCACCGACCCCGGTTTCCTGCTGGAAGGTCTCGAGAACCCGACGGTAGCCGGGGTTCCAGGCGTTCAGCGTCTGGGGCCGCGCGGTTAGGTCCTGCGTATGGAGGGCCGCAGATAGTTCGCTTGCACGGTCTGTTGTGTCGAAGGCTTCGATCATGTAACGGGCGGGGCGGGCGTCGACGAGGTAGTCATCCATCCGTTCTTCGAGGATTGACGGCGCAAATGGCATCCAGAAATCCCGCTGCTTGATCGCAGCGTTTAATCGCTTCACGACGCGAAGGTTCCGCGGGTCTGCGAGAATCGTGCGATTCCCGAGTGCGCGAGGACCCCACTCCGTCCCGCCCGCGAACCGAGCAATGATTTTGCCTTTTGCAACGAGTTCACCAAGCTCTTCATCAATCTGATCGACCCTCTCGACCGGACCGCGATAGTCCTTGCGGGCGAGGGCGGATTCGATTTCTTCATCAGAATAGGCCGTACCATAGTAGACTTGGCCGAGCGGCACACGGTTTGGCTTACGCCCGTCCCTCTCGCAGAATCGATAGTAAGCCTCGAGCGCGGCGCCCACGGGCGTCCCTCCGTCGTCGCATGCGGGATAGAAGAAGATGTCCTCTACCTCCGGGAGTTCGCGGAGGCACTTGTTCGCTTTCACGTTGAGGAACAAGCCGCCAGCGCATGCAACCCTGTGCAGACCGGTTGCCGCAATCGCGTTTTGGACCCATTGGACCATGAGTTCCTCGAAATGCAACTGGCACGCGGCGGCGATGTTGTCGAATCGCTGGCCCGTTAGTAGGCGGCGAAGGACCTTCTGAACCTGTGTTCCGCACTTCCCGCTCGTATTCTCGAACTCAAGAGGCTTTCTCGGGTTGATCCGTATCAGAGATCGTATCGCATCGAGACAGTGATCAGCCCGTCCGTAGGGAGCGAGGCCCATAACCTTGAACTCGTGTTCCCAGCGCTTCATTCCAAGGTAGGCCGTGATCTCGCTATAGTATCCGTTGCCGACGGAATCGTAGTATGTCGAGGAGGCAATGCGATCCATGCCGTACCCCTCGCCGACGCTCACCGTGGAGGAAAGGCCATCACCCGCGCCGTCGGCCGTGAGCACAAGGGTGGGTTCCCCCCACGGGCGCGGATAGAAAGCGGTGGCAGCATGGGCTTGGTGGTGCTCCACGATGATCAGTTCTTTCCCAGCCATGTTCAGCTCCCGAAGAACGGCTCGGAGCTCGCCCATGCGGCGGCGCCGGCCGAGGAGACCGACGTAGAATCGGGACCACCAATGGCTCGCGACGTAGGGGGATATCCACTCGAAGAGGCGCACCTTCCAAGGCAGCTCCTTGAGCGGGGCGTACACCCGGTTGAGGCTCACGATTGCCACGACGTCCACATCGCCGGGTTGGACTCCGCTAATCCGGAACACCTCGTGAATCGCACGCCTCGGAACCCCGCTGTAGTTCTTCTCGTTGACAAGACGCTCCTCCTGGATGGCGGCCGCCACGTCCCCGTTGCGGACTAAGGCCGCGCCCGCATTGTGGCCGTCGTTGATGCCGAGGGTGATGACGTCCTTTGCCATCCTCAGGTCCCTCTTTTTCGTTGCTCGATGTTATTGTGTCCGTTGAGGATCCGGACCACCGCTTTTGGCATGACGTTGAGGATCACGCCTGCGAAAAGGCCGAGAGTGCCCAGGAAAAATAGCACGATGGCGAGAAGGAACTTACCTGGCGGAAGGAGACCTCGTAGGTTGAACTCATCAACGGTCTGCAAGCCGTACCAGAGGCCAAAGATGGACAGGACAAACCCTGGAATGGCGAAGAATAGGAGAGGATGCCGTACCGCGATGATCCTGAGGAGGCGATCGACGACGCCGAACCCATGGGAGATGGGCCCTTTCGTCGATCCCTCGACGTCGTACCGGACGCGAATCGGGGTCTCGGCGATGCGCAGATGCTTCTCTTGGGCCTCGATGAGCATCTCGGATTCCACGCTAAAGTCGCGCTCCTCCAAAACGAGAGATTCGATCGCACTCCGGGACAGCGCCCGGAAACCAGACTGGGAATCCGTCATGGCACCCATCGACCCGAAGGCGGTGAGGAAATCGAGTATTCGTTGTCCTACTCGACGATGGACAGGCATCTTGCTCGTCCCCAACCGCCGGACGCCAACGACGAGATCCGCTTCATCTCGCAAGATCGGCGCGAGGAGTCCGGGGATGTCTGCCGGGTCGTGCTGTGCGTCGCCATCGAGGAGCACCAGCGCGTCGAAACCGTTCGACCGCGCATGTTTCAGGGCCGACTGAATTGCGATCCCTTTTCCGGCGTTAACCGCGTGCCGAACGACATTCGCCCCCGCGAGTTTTGCGACACCCGCGGTCCGATCCTCCGAGCCGTCGTCTACAACAAGGACCTCATCGGCGTATTGCCGGCAGCGCAGAATCACGCTGCCGATCGCTACTTCCTCGTTGTAGGCGGGAATCGCGATCAGGATCTTAGGCATCTTTTCCCTCCCGACACGTGGAGGTCATCTCGTCGCGCAGATATCGCGACTCGGCGGTTTCTATCCGGATGGCGGCACAATACCGGTTCGATCCCTGAAGGGGTATTGACATCCGGAACGGGATTGACGTCCGATTTGTCACTGGGCCCGCCCCTCATTGTCGAACCATTCCTTCAGAAACCGAACGAGGGGTTCGCGGAACTCCTCCCTCGTGAGGCTCAGCTCCAGATGCGCCTTGAGCCAGTCGAGTTTCGTGCCAATATCGTATCGGCGCCCGTCGAAGATATATCCATATACGGGCTCTTCGCGGCGCAGGAGCCTCAGGGCGTCCGTGAGCTGGACCTCGCTCGCCTTGCTCGGCGGCGTGCGCCGGAGGCAATCAAAGATCCTTGGTGTGAGGACGTAAGTCCCGGAGATTCCCCAGTCAGAGGGCGCCTCCTCCCGGCTGGGCTTCTCGACAAGTTCGTCGATGAGGAGGACGCGCTCTCCTTTCATTGCCCCCGCCACGATCCCATATGACGAAATCTTTTCAGGCCTTACTTTTTCAATCGCAATTACGCTCGCTCCGAGCCATGCATGCGAATCGATCAGCTGTTTCGCGACGGGAACGGGAGCGACGTTGATCGTGTCTCCGAGCATGACGACAAACGGCTCGTCCCCGACGTGCTTCTCCGCATGGAGGATCGCATCCCCGAGCCCCTTGGGCTCCCGCTGTCGGATATAGTGGATATCGACCTTTGCCCGCAAGGCATCGAGGGCCTCAAGGCCGTTCTCGCCATTGCTGTGATTCGTCTTCAGGAAGTGAGCGAGCTTATAGGAGGAGTCGAAGTAGTCCTCGATCGCACGCTTCTCACGCCCTGTGATGATCAAAATGTCGTCGATGCCCGAGAGGACGGCTTCCTCGATGACCCAATGGATTGCGGGTCGGTCGACGACGGGCAGCATCTCCTTTGGCTGCTCCTTCGTCAACGGCAAGAACCGGACGCCCAGTCCGGCGGCGGGAATGACTGCTTTCACTTTTCCATCCTCCCTAGCATTCGCTGATTCCCCGCACGCTATCCCTCATCCCCCGCGGTATCGGGGTCAGTACTGTGGGCACGGGGCCAATCAGTTTAGGTCGAAACAAATCCGTGGAGTGCCTCCCTCCGAGGACGCCCGTCAACACCGGAGAGCAGACGATGAATCTGCTCTGCTTTCAGATCGGATCGGACGAATCGGATAAATTCCAGGTATGTATCGAGACGGATGGGCGGGATCAGGCCAGCATTCCATTTTCGAGCCGGCGACGCGAAAACGCTGTTTCCGCAGCGTCGGCGTGTGTGCCTTGCACGTCCGTCTATGGGGGAATGTCCCATCTCCTCGCCCCTCCTCACAAGCCCCAATTCAATTCGGGGGCCGACCTTGCAAATTCGCAGAACGTCGGATAAGGATTTCGGCCTCGTGAGGAGAGTGAAATCACTTTTGAGAGCTTTTCGGAGGGATATAGTGAGCGGTCAATGCGTGCCTACTTCGTTGCCTCGACATGACCATCGGCACTTCATATACTGAGGGGTGGCCGAAGAGTGATTGTCCCTAGACTTGAATGCGGACTCTCCGATGTCCGCAAGCGCTAATCTACTTCCGTCCGCGGAAGGACAAGATTTCGCGAGAGAGGTCGGCCTTGCGCGGAAGGTTTCGACCGCGCAGCTCCATGATCCTCTTCGCTTGGGCGACCACGACGCCCTGGAGGGTACGTGTCTTCCGTCGGCTTCGGGTGAGCAGCAGTGCAAGTGGCAGCCATCCCGTTACAAGTCCTACAAGGCCCGCCAAAAGGGGTATCATCAGCGGCGCGGGAAGCACCGTGGCGTCTTGCACGCCCGTGGGCATCACTGCGCCCATGAACTGAAATGAGAAGCGACTCCCCATTACATTGCCACTTCGATCCGCGGCCTGCGGTTCGACGGTCAGGAGGTATGCGGTTCCTTCGAGGAGCTGGGCTTGGAGGAAGAGTGTTACGTGCGCATCGTTCACCCAGTCGACCCGGAACGGCACTCTCGGATTGATGATCAGCGATTGCCCGACGGACGAACGGTTCATCGATTTTGAAAAGACGACATCGAGCTGAGAAAAGGACGGAGTGAACCACACGCCATTCACGGCAGGCGG
>Ga0209324_10000719_pt1 | contig 22921 bp, 24 predicted proteins | sample Rifsed19ft3_FD_184015 | JGI IMG/M metagenome (GOLD analysis project Ga0209324, IMG submission 184015) | Soil microbial communities from Rifle, Colorado, USA - sediment 19ft 3 (version 2) | ecosystem: Environmental > Terrestrial > Deep subsurface > Rock core/Sediment | place: Rifle, Colorado...
CACTACAGCCCGTTTTGAAAATTCACCCCTCTAAATTCAAGGGTTAACGGGCGATGAGTGCCTAAAAATAACTGTTTTTCGGTGCGAATTGCGAAAGTCGGGTTAACTCGATGAGTGATCTTTTCCAGAAGGACATTCCCTATGATTTTATCTCACAGGTTTTTGATACTATGGAAAAAGCCCACTGGCATATTTACCAGGTTTTAACAAAACGCAGCTCTCGTATGCGAGATTTCGTGAATGATCGATATCAAAATAATACTATTCCTCCTCACATCTGGCTTGGAGTATCTGTTGAAGACCGCTCTGTATTATCGCGAATCGAACATCTGCAACAAACAAATGCAAAAGTTAAATTTCTATCGGTCGAACCACTATTGGGCCCTATTGGTAAACTCAATCTAAATGGCGTACATTGGGTTATTGTAGGTGGAGAAAGTGGTCCGCGATTTCGTCCTATCCATTAAGTAAAATAACGCGTAATGAACGCCGTGTTCTCTTAATAGATAACCATTGGGTCGAATTGTCGCTTACCAGCAAGCCGTTTCTTGTAAACGCATCTTTTAGCTTTAATTGGTTTTTTATTCAACGGTTTCATCGCGCAATTCATCCATGTTGTTAGACGTTCGTTCATTCTTGTTTGTGCCAATTCGTGGCCGAACTATTCTGCTTGGCAATACTCATGCTTAACGCCTGCATGGCCTCGCCTGCCACATAGGCTGAACCGGTGATACAAATCAAATCCTCTCTGGAAGCCATCTGTTTTGCGGCAACCACGGCATCTTGTGTATTGTCAAATATCTCCGATGGTTTACCACAGAGCCTTTCTATCCTCTGGTATAAATCCTCTGGTGGGGCGGCGCGGGGATTCTTGCTTCTGGTCACAATAATCGAGTCTCCTACCGTAACAATTTCCCTTAAAATATTATCCAAATCCTTATCCTGTGAGAATCCCAGAACCAGGATTAGCTTGTGAAATTTGAAGTTTTCCAGTAAGGACATTCTGAGGAATCGCATGGAATCTACCGTATGGGCATAATCCAGGATAATCAACGGATTCTTCCCAATAACCTCGACACGCGCAGGACAATACACCTGGGCAAGGGCTTTTCGGATGGTTTCATCATCAATCGAAATAGTGCCTTGCTCCCGCATAATTTCTAATGCGCCCAAAACCAGGGCACAGTTTTTCGCCTGGTGAGCGCCAATAAGCGGCAGAAAGATTTCTGGGTAAGTATGCCGCCAGGTTTTTATCGTACACATCAAACCCCTTTCAGATTTTGGACTTCGGATTTCGGATTTCGGATTTCGGACTTGAGGATTGATTGATAAATCTGCATTCCGCAATCCGAAGTCTAAAATCGTGCGATGATTGTGTCTATGTAACGCTGACTTATTTTCAAGAACACTTTGTATTTCCTTAACCCAAATATCCCTTCCAAGCAAATACAATCTGGCGTCCTTTCCCTTGCATGTTTTTTCTATTACCAAAAGGGCTTCGGGAGATTCAACAGCAGAGACAACAGGCACACCCTGCTTTATAATCCCAGCCTTTTCATAGGCAATACTGGAAAGGGTATTGCCAAGAATTGCCGTGTGGTCAAGCCCTACATTGGTGATGACCGATACCTGCGGTATTACAACATTTGTGGAGTCAAGACGCCCGCCCAATCCCACTTCCAGGACAGCCATCTCAACGTGCTCTTTTTTAAAATAGAGCATTGCTACAGCAGTGAGTATTTCAAAAAACGTAGGGGATGCGGACGGCTCTGTATCCCGCAGATTTTGGATATACGGCCGGAGGTCGTCTAAGTTATCGGTAAATTCCTGTTCGGAAATATTCTGGCGATTTATCTGGATGCGCTCTTTCAGGTCAATCAGATGTGGAGAGGTAAAAAGCCCCGTCGTAAGACCCGTGTGTTCCAGGATGGTTGACATCATAATGGCCGTGGAACCCTTTCCCTTTGTGCCCGTTATGTGAATACTGGGAAAAGATTTGTGCGGATTCCCCACGTATTCAAGCATTTTTACCATCCTGTCCAGGCTGAACGTCGATGCATTATACTGATAACTAATCAGTTTTTCATAATCAATCGCCTTGTAGAGAAAGGCCAGCGCCTCTTCGTATGACTGAAAAGAAATTTTCACCTGATTTTCATACTCCCTTGCGACCGGCAGGTCATGGAGGTTTCATTTATTTATCTTCTTTCTATACAATTTATTGACATTGCATAGCTATATAAGGTAAATTAATAAAATAAATTATACAATCAATATACTCTTGAAGAAATGAAATTACTTTGCATGAAGCTGGAGTTGTAAATTTCGTAGTTTCGAATAACATTTGGATGATTTTTATTACTTCACAAACTATTGTTCTTAAAATAATATAATGTTTGGATTTCCTAAAACGATACGAACAACTGAACTTAAGAAAAATTTCCTGAAATCAGCTACTTTTCAGATCAATTACCCTTTAAATCATCGAATAATTGATAACGAAGGGCTACTTCGTGAGAAATTAGACAAACGTTTCCCAAACAGGAAAGAAATTATTATAGGAGAAACGCGAATTCAATTTACACCAAAAAATACCCCGGTATTGGAATCTACTAAAAGTGCTACTGGAGGATTTGAATTTCGGACACAAGACAATAACAAGATTCTAGCTATCACAAAGGATGCCTTGACCTATACAATTTTTGGAACAGCTTATACGAATTTTGAATATACTGCGGCGGAAATTAAAGATGAATTGATACCGTTACTTTTAGAACTTAAAATTTTATCTTTTAACCGGATAGCCATTAGAAAAATCAATATTTTAGAAATAGATGCTTCGTCACCGATACCTTCGCCACAAATTCTTTCTATGATTTTTAATGAGCCGCTTATCGAAAACTTTCTCTTCCTACCCAACGCAAACTTCATCGATTCGGGAGTTTCCAATGTTACTCTTAGCAAAGATATTTATCGCCTTAATTTAAAATACGGAATTTTACCTCAAAGAGATAACAAAACATTGCGGCAAGTAGTACTAGATATAGATCTGTTTTCTTTGCCAAACGAATTGCAGACAAATAAAGTCATAGAGGAATTTCAAACAATAAACGATGAAATTTTTAATATTTTTGTATGGGCTATTAAGGATGAAATCCGATCGATTCTGAAAAAGTAGGTAATAGAATGAGCCACAAAATCACATCTTCTACTCAAGTAAAAACAATTGAAGAGGTTGAAAAAATTGCTGATTTTGAAACCAATCTCAATATAACCAAAGGTTCAGAATGCACCTTTAATTTCCCAAAACTTCGAGAAAAAGTTGTTGTTGGTACAATTTCTTTGTATTTGTTGCTGACTACCCCAGATATTTCAGATATACAAATAAAAATTCTAGACCGGATAACAGATGAGCCAGTTCTACAAATGATTGAAGCTGATATTGATTTATATTCATCTTTAAATTTTGATATAGAAACAGTTTCAAAAAGAGGTATTCCAATTTCTGAGCTAATCAATGAGGAAGAGATTAAGCAAGAGCAGGATATTATTGCTGCATATATGGATACCGTAGGTCCATACTTAAAGTCTAGGAAAAAAAAGATTGTTCTCTAGCTTCAATATGTTCGTACCAGACAATATTAAGTCCTTTTATGATTCATTAGACAAAAATCGTCTTTTGCAGGGAGATATTGTACGTGCAGAAAAGATCGGCATAAAAGAAGAAACCAATATTCGTAGTCCGGACTTCTGGATGATAATCACAAAGACATGCGACCTTACTCTTGAAGCTGATTTCACAACGAGACGTAAAATAGTTTCATGTATGCCTCTGATCGGATTAAACATTTTAAAACTTCTCTACCAAAAAGACATTCTTCATATTTTGCAAAGAATGAGAAAAAAAATTGTTCTTTTGCCAGTTTTTTCATTCGTTGAAAAGTTTGCTAAGATAAAAGTTGAAAGTGTAGACAGCCTTTTAAAAAATCAAATTTCAAAATTCATGTACCTTCCACCAGACGGTACCGTTTTGACTGAACCAATGGTTATTGATTTTGATATTACGACTCAGCTAGATGGTAGCGACCCGAGAGAGGTAAAGAATATACTTTCCGCAAAGGTATTACAACTCACTTCACCATTCCGAGAACGTATGGCACAGAGATTTGCAGAACATTATGCGACGATCGGTATTGATGACGATTCAATAAAGAGTAAAGAGTATTGCAAACAACTAAAAACTTACCTAAACTCTTCTAAATAAAAACAAAATATTAGAAATACACACACGTTGTTTTTCTATAAGAAAAGTTTTACATTGTTATCTGATTTCCCAGAAAATATGCTTAAAATTTTCCATTCCCAAGAGGCTGTCAATTCGTCTATCTTCTTAAGATATTTCGCAATTAATGTAAAATGGGATGAGACATATCCTTGTCTTTGACAAACAAATATAAAATATTATGAAAACTATCCGTGTCAATCTATCTGCTAATAGCTATAATATCCACATTGATAAAGGTCTCCTTGAAAAAATTGGAGATATTTTAGTCAAAGAAAAGCCCCCCTGTAAAACCCTTTTGATTACTGACAAAAATATTGAAAAGATATATGGCAGTATTGTAATGGAAAGTCTTAAGAGAAACAAGTTTGATGTCAGGCTTGTCTCATTACAACCAGGTGAAGAACAAAAAACACTGGAAACGGCATTGACGCTTTACGATACCTGCTTTGATCACAAGCTAGACAGGAATTCCCTCATTGTTGCACTAGGTGGCGGTGTGGTAGGCGACATCAGCGGCTTTGTTGCCGCAACCTTCATGCGGGGCATCCCCTTTATTCAGATACCGACCTCGCTCCTTGCACAGGTAGACAGCAGTATCGGTGGCAAGGTGGCTGTAAATCATCCCAAAGGGAAAAACATGATTGGGAGTTTTTATCAACCCCAAGCCGTTTTTATTGATACCGAGACGCTCTCAACTCTACCGGCAACAGAACTTGTGGCTGGACTTGTGGAGGTTATTAAATATGGAGTCATTAAGGATACGGAACTATTTGAATTTATTGAAAAATCACTTTACGATATATTGCAATTGAACCACAATGCCCTTCTTGAAATTATCGCCACATCCTGTCAGATCAAGGCAAGCGTTGTGGAAGAGGACGAAAAAGAAAAACACCTGCGCGCCATATTAAACTATGGACACACCATAGGGCATGCCATTGAGACCGTTACCCATTATAAAAAATACCGGCATGGAGAGGCGGTGGCCATCGGCATGCTTTACGCCGCCAGGATTGCCATCGACATGGGATTAACTGATACTACAGTATTTGAACGGCAACTCTCATTGATCAAAAGATTGGGATTACCACTTCACACAGGGCTAAAACCAGAGGACATCGTAAAAACATTGTATGCCGATAAAAAGGTTATTGCCGGTAGACTCCGTTTTATCCTGCCCACAAAAATTGGCGAGGCGATTATATCGGATCAGGTGACGGAAGAGATTCTCTATCGCATATTGAGCAAACCCCTTTAATTGTAATAGTTTAGTTTTTTAAAAAGCATCATTAGTCGAAACCTGCTTTGTGACAGAACTGTAGGGGCAATTCATGAATTGCCCCTACAACTTATGATGACGCTATCATCAAGGGAATGATAATGACAAATACCCTTACAGATACTGAAAAGAGTAAAGACCTTTCTGGGCGCCATCAAGGCACTGACTGCATCGATCGACCGCCGCGACCCTGTTATACGGCTATGTCCGGAGATTCCGAACGCGTCGCCAGACTATCAGTTGACATCGGCAAGTCCGTCGGTTTGACAAAGAACGAGCTCAAGATGCTCAATTATGCGGCAACCCTTCACGATATAGGCAAGATTGGCGTGCGGGATAATGTACTGTTGAAACCCGACAAACTGACCTCTGAAGAAAGAAATGAGATGAATCGGCATTCCCGGTATACAAAGGAGATACTTGAAGAAGTCTACTTTTCGAAAGAATACAAAAACATTCCCACCATTGCTGCCATGCACCATGAACGACTCGATGGAACGGGGTATCCTTATGGCTTGAAGGCAGAGCAGTTAAATATCTTCGGCCGTATTATTGCCGTTGCTGACATCTTTGACGCCCTTATGTCTTTTGACAGACCTTACAAAAAGGCACTTCCATTACCGGAAACACTGGAAATCATACGAAACGAGGCTGAAAATAATCACCTCGATACAAATATCGTCAAACTCTTTATCGAAAAAAAGGTGTATTGCAACACCTTCCCGGACATCGAAAATCCTGATTATCATCATAAGAGGTAAACATTGACAGAATTTGAGGCACTCCTGCGTCTGCACATGACCAGAGGGATTGGAACAAAGACATACCAGGCACTGATAGAACGATTCGGTTCTTCAGAGGCAATCCTCGACGCCCCCAGAGCGGAACTGGAGGCAGTACCGGGCATTGGTCCAAAACTTGCCACAGCGGTCATTGAAACATCCAGAACTATTGACATCGCCTCTGAGATCAATTTGGCAAAAGAAAAGAACGTTCAAATCATACCTTGCACAAGTGATCAATATCCAAAGCACCTCAAAACCATCTACGATCCACCACTCGTCCTTTATGTCAAGGGCAACATCATGGAAACCGATGTTATAGCCCTTGCTATTGTTGGAGCGCGACGTTGCACCTATTATGGCCTCTCACAGGCAGAGAGGTTTAGCCGATTACTTGCACAGAAGGGATTCTGTATTGTAAGCGGCATGGCACGAGGGATAGACGCTGCCGCACATCGCGGCGCGATTAATTCCAACGGGCGCACCATTGCAGTCCTCGGTTGCGGTCTGGGAGTTATTTACCCCCGGGAAAATATCGAACTCGCAGAACAAATTCCTCAACATGGCGCCATCGTCTCCGAACTTCCCATGAACACACCGCCCGATTTTCGCAATTTTCCTCCAAGAAACAGGCTGATCAGCGGCCTGTCGCTCGGCGTGCTCGTAGTTGAATCATCGTTAAACAGCGGTTCTTTAATAACCGCGCAGTGGGCGCTCGAACAGGGGAAAGAGGTCTTCGCCATCCCGGGAAATATTGATAATATTTATAGCCGTGGTACGCACAAACTGATCAAGGAAGGCGCAAAACTCGTAGAAGATATTACCGACATCATTCAGGAGTTAGGGCCGGTTGCAGAAGCATTGAATACCTGCGATGCGCCTGCAACAAACGATCCCAGAAGTCTATCACTGAACTCACAAGAAAAAAAGATATTCGCACTCCTATCCAGCAGTCCGAAAGATATCGATGAAATTATACAACTTGCCCAACTTCCCACCTCCGTAGTCACAAGCACCTTAATGATCCTCGAAATAAAAAAGTTGGTAAAACAACTCTCAGGCAAAAGGTTTGTCAAGAGTTAGTTTTGTATACAAATTCCCCCAAAAGAAGCACCACGTTCTACAACAATTTGCAGTTTCAACCCATTGGCATTTTTATTGCTCAATACACCTTTAGATTTTGAATTGCGGATCATCATTTTTAGGTCTGTAAATAAATTCATGTATAACTTAATTTGTATAAACAGGTATAGTTACATATAAAAAAAGTTGAGTTTTTGGAGAATAAATAATAAAAATCAATCCAGGAGAATAGAACGGTGTGTCTAAAATCTTGGATAAACTCAAACAAGCAAAAACAAATGCAACGTAATAAAAAGGGGTTTAAAGTTTTTTTCATTATACTTTCTGTAATTCAGTTTTGAATACATAAATGAAATTAAAGGAGGTGAAAAAATGGGTCTTATAAAATGGGAAAAGCCCGATCCGTTAGATAATCTTACTCATATACAGCGTGAGATGAGCGATTTATTTGATTTTCTGAGTTCCACGCCTCAAATGGAAGGGTACGTAGATGTGGAATACCCGCCAATTATTGTATCTATGAATGGAGAGAGTGTTTTTGTCCGCGCAGAGCTACCCGGAATTAAGGCTAGCGATCTGGACATACAGGTAGTGAATGATATATTAACCATTAAAGGGGAGAGAAAATTAACCTTAGACCCTGCAAAAGTAAGCTATTTGCGCAGAGAAAGGGACTACGGCACGTTTGCACGTTCTATTGTGTTGCCCGAAAAGGTCGATACTGAAAAAGTAACGGCCTCTTACAAAAACGGCGTTTTAACGGTGAATCTACCTACGGCTCCAGAGTCGAAGCCAAGACAAGTCGTAATAAAGAAATCTTAGCAAAGAGGAGAATCTTATATGGAAAAAAAAGAACTTCCAACCGTTGTGAAAAAAAAGATTTCATCTGATAGGTGCGTCGTGACGGGAAAGGGAAACTGGTACTTTCCTTTGTCCGATATTTACGAAACCCCTGACAATTTCACCATATTAATAGACATGCCGGGGGCGAGCATTGAGAATATCAACATCGATCTGCAAGACAATGAATTAGTAGTTAATGGTGAGGTTTCTCAGGAGGCGTATACCGACGAGAGGGTGATTTATAACGAATACAATATCGGGCATTATCATCGTCACTTTGTGATCTCAGATGCTATCAACCGGGATAAGATCGAGGCAAAGATGTCTGATGGCGTTCTATCCCTTATTTTACCAAAGGCAGCACACGTAAAACCAAGAAAGATCGAAGTCAAGGCAGAATAACTTTTGTATCATGCATCTATGTGAAGGATTTTAGTCATGGAAAGGCGCATAAATAATGATTGCCGTGGATAAACGTGAATGCGTTGGTTGTGAAGAGTGTTTGCATGTGTGCCCTGCTGAAGCCATCATTATGAAAAATGAAAAGGCGGAAATCATTCAACACAAGTGCGACCAGTGCGAACGCTGCATTCCGATATGTCCGGTAAAGGCAATCAAGATGGTATATACGCAATTAATATAAAAGCGTTTTATTTTTCATAAATATTTTTAATAAGGAGCATAAAAATGGCAGAACCAAGTTTATTTTGTCAGATAAATACAGCAGCAACAGGTCCAGCGGAAACGGCAAAGAAACATGCGCCCGTGATTACCGTCCCGGCAACTATAAAGGTTGGGCAGCCCTTTACGGTGACCATAAAGGTAGGGGAAGCCCCTCATATCATGGAGAGTGGCCACTTCATTCAGTTTGTTGACCTTTACAGTGGACACATTTACATTTCTCGGGTAGATTTTACGGCTGAACTCAACAAACCAGAAGTGACATTATCCATCGTTTTGCCTCATGAGGGAAAAAGAACGCTGCGGGCATTTAGCCGTTGTAATCTCCATGGTATATGGGAAGGAACTAAAGAGGTGGATGTTACTAAATAATTTTGTTGTTTATCCAAAGGAGCTATTTATGGTAAAAGTAAAAACCTTTAGTTCATCTCTGAAGATATTTCAAGTCCATAACGAACTTATGGCATTGGATAAGGAGGTGAATGATTTTTTGCAGACAAACAAAGTAAAGAAGGTTGTTTCGGTTTCTGATAGTACCACAAATATCGATGGTGGTACGATGGGCGTTATTCGCGTCCTTGCGTATGAAGAGTGAAATTTCAGATTTCATTTTTTTGAATATCATAACAATAAATATGTATCATTTTTATAAGGAGGAAAGAATATGTACGGGAAAGGGATATTTGTAGCTACTTCATTTGCAGTTGTTGCCGGTATGGTTACCTTTTTTTCAGGCATCTCCGTTTCAAAGTCAGCAGATATCGACGCCAAAAAATTGTATATGACCCATTGCAAAACCTGTCACGGCGCAGATGGTAAACCAACAGACCTTGGGGCTGGACTGGAAGCTCGTGATCTTACTGATACGGCATGGCAAGCAGAGGTGACTGACGAAAAAATCATCAAGCAAATCAACGATGGCACACCAGAAAAAATGATGCCGTTTAAAGAAAAACTAACCCCTGAGGAGGTCAAGGCGCTGGTTCCTATCGTCAGGAGTTTCGGGAAGAAATAAATAACCGTTCGGTACTATACGGCTTTTTTACGGAGGAATAGTGGGTCATGCGCAATAAAAAGACACTACTCGGTCTTGTCGTATCATTCTTTGTTGTGTTAGGATTTTACGCTGGTACTTCTTCTGTCAGTGGACAGGAAGGCGAGGCGATTAACCCAAGAAAATTGTTTGAGTATCACTGCGCTACCTGCCACGGCGAGGACGGCAAAGGCACCAAACGAGGACTAGAATTGAAGGCCCCGAATCTTGCTGATGCCAAATGGCAGGCATTAAGAAAAGACGAGGATATATTAAATTCTATTACTAACGGCAAGAACAAAATGCCCCGCTGGAGTGAGAAGTTAAAACCAGAAGAGATGCAGGCATTAGCCAAATACGTGAGAAAATTAGCCCCTAAAAAGAGAGGGTAACGTCCTTATTTAAAACACACGGTAATAACCATCTCTTTATCTCCTCCAAAAAGCGGCTGGAGGTAAAGAGGTGGTTTATCTTTTAACATTGCACATGTCAAGAAAGGATGTCATTCCGTCATGAAAAAAATCGGTGTATTGACAGGCGGCGGCGACTGCCCCGGGCTGAATGCCGTTATCCGTGGGGTGGTAAAATCTGCTGTGGTAAAACACAACTGCGAAGTAATTGGATTCGAGGACGGATTTGACGGCCTTGTTTTACCCAATAAAACCCGGAACTTAACCCTTTGGAATACTCGTGGAATACTCCCTATCGGGGGTACGATTCTCGGCACATCCAACAGAGCGAATCCCTTTGAATACAAAGTCACTATAAACGGTAAGCCCGAAGTGAGAGATGTCTCTAAAGATGTAATCAAAAACGTTCAGTCGCTGGGTCTTGATGCGCTTGTCGTTATCGGGGGAGATGGTACACTCAATATTGCATATGAATTATTCAAAATGGGTGTTCCGGTTGTTGGCGTTCCGAAGACTATAGACAATGATATCCTGGCAACGGATGTTACTTTTGGATTTAACACCGCCGTGGAAACAGCAACAGAGGCGCTGGATCGGCTACACACCACAGCCGAAAGCCACCATAGGGTTATGGTCGTCGAGGTGATGGGTCGCTATGTAGGCTGGATAGCGCTGGAAACAGGAATCGGCGGCGGCGCTGATGTGATCCTCATCCCTGAAATTCCGTTTGATATAAGTAAGGTATGCCAGAAGATTGTTAATCGTAATAAAAGTGGCAGCAAGGCGAGTATCGTAGTCGTATCCGAGGGCGCAAAACCAATAGGAGGCGAGGCATCGATACTCTGTGCATCGGATGTGGGCGGGAGTGCTGAACGACTTGGCGGTATTGGAAGCAAGGTCGGGGCGGATATCGGCAAGTGTACGGAAATGGAGGTGCGCGTCATCGTCCTCGGGCATTTACAGCGAGGAGGCTCTCCCTCTGCCTTTGACCGTATCCTTTCTACCCGTTTTGGTGTTGCGGCAGTTGATTTAATCGCCAATAAACGATTTGGCGAAATGGTCTGTTTGAAAGGGCAAAGGATTGAGTCTGTCTCTTTGAATGAAGTTGCTAAAGGTCAAAAAAAAGTGCCTACGGAAGAAGGTCTGGTAAAAACAGCGGAATCCATAGGAATTAGTTTTGGTCGATAAAGATAATGAAATAGGCGCTTAAACAAATTTTATCCAGTGAGAAATATCTTTTGAGCATGAATTACATTATCATTGGGAATGGAGTGGCAGGAACAGAAGCAGCAAAGGCCATTCGAAATAGAGATCCTCAGGCAGAAATAATGATCTTTACGCAGGATCATTACCCTTTTTATTCCAGACCGCGCCTGCCTGAGCTATTGGCCAAAGAGGTTGCTGTTGATGAGATTTTTGTATATAAACGTGAATGGTATCACAAAAATAAGATTCTGTTGTACCTCAACAGTACGGTAAAAAGCATCGATCCAAAATACCAAAGGATTACCCTCACCGACAAATCAAATTTTACCTATAACAAGCTGTTACTCGATACGGGCAGTAGTGGAATCCTGCCCCCTATAGACGGCATCAACACGGCAGAAGGAGTTTTTACCTTACGAACGGTAGAGGACGTATTAACTATCATAAAACGTGCAGCGTGCACAAAAGCGGTTACCCTGATTGGCGGAGGACTGCTCGGTCTTGAGGCAGGAAATGGGCTGAGAAAATTGGGACTTTCAGTAACCGTTGTTGAATTTTTTGACCGATTACTCCCCAGACAGCTTGATTCGGAAGGCTCTGTAATTTTGCAAAAGCAGATGGAGGAATTGGGCTTAATATTTTTTCTGGGTGCACAATCAAAGTCCATAAAAGATGCCGGCACCACAAAGATTCTGGAGTTAAAGGATGGAAAGGTCTTCGAAAGCAATTTCATCCTGGTTTCTGCAGGTATTAAACCCAATATATCATTAGCGCAGGAAGCAGGTATTTCAGTCAACAAAGGAATTATAGTAAATGACCGTATGGAAACAAACGTTCCTAACGTATACGCAGCCGGGGATGTGGCAGAGCACAAAGGAAGGATATACGGTATCTGGCCTGCTGCCCAAAGACAAGGTGTAATTGCGGGCATCAATATGGCTGGCGGAAACGAAACGTACGCAGGCACAGTTCCATCCACAAGCCTGAAGGTCGCAGGCATCCACCTCACCTCAATGGGCGATATACTGGCAGAAGATAATACCGTGGAACAGGTCAAGGTAAAATACCCGGACAAGAATCTCTACAAAAAGCTTTTTACTAAAGACGGTAAAATCATCGGCGCAATTTTCCTGGGTGACACGAAGAATGCGAATGAGATAGGTCAACTCATGGAAAAGAAGGTAGATGTGAGCGAGTTTAAAGATACAATACTGGAAACGGATTTCGATATCAAAAGCTTATTGAAATAATCTAAAAATGTGATTCTTCGTTTTGCACAGACACGAAACTTTTAATTCCAGGAATTATTTGAAACTCCCTGGAACAATTCACAGTGAGCACCGTTAATAAATTAACATGCTTTAGGGCAACCCTTACGGTTTGCTTTACTAGAATTTGTCCAAGAAGCACGATGTTGAAACAGGAACACCTTGTTTTTCCCTATAGATAGAGGGGAGCATCATCATCGCTGCTTTTTAAACAGTTTCCTATATAAATTTATTTTTGTCGCTTACTAAAGATGATGAAAGAATACCGAAACAATTTCAATACATGTTGCCGCATGACATTTTTCGAACTCTCAAATAATTTCAAGCATTAATATCATGAGACCAACAACAACTTCTCTATTAGCATTTGGCTTACTCATTATCGGCATTGTTGCCGTTACGTTTATCCTTACTCTGCTTGGGCGAATTAAAGCTACACAGCATCCCAGGTTCTTCCGATGGGCACACCGTATTGCAGGATATATTTTTATCATCCTCTATTTATTCATCTGCGTCACTATGTTCCAAAAGCTTACCAGCAACTCCGTTGCTCTATCAGCAAAGGATGCCATCCACGCTTATCTCGGCATTATCATTTTCCCTATGCTAATAGTCAAGATATGTATCGTGAGGCTCTTTAAAAAGTATTATCTGCGCTTGCCCACTTACGGTATGATTATAATGGTTGCTGTCTTCATGACGGTTACCTTGAGCGCTGGATATTTCATGCTTTCCACGGCAAGGAGCCAGTACATTGTCCTTTCGGAAAAGGGAAGACTGGTAAGGGTCAATGTGAACATCGGACGAAAGATTGTCCAGCAAAGGTGTTCCACCTGTCATTCTCTTGAAAGGGTCTTTTCTTATTCCAAAACAGAGGATGGTTGGCGAGACTATGTTTCGCGTATGCGCGCAAAAGATCAGGCAATCCTGAACGACCAGGAAGCGTTGGAGGCTGTGGGTTATTTAGTTAAAAATCTGGGGATTGATGACACGAAAATGGATGTGCAATTAGGCATGAAAATCATTTTGGAAAAGTGCCATAAATGCCATACCCTTGAACGGGTATTCACATTCAAAAGGACACCGGCAGAATGGGCGCAGACTATAGAATTAATGAGATCGTTTGATCCTTACTTGCTTAATAATTCAGAGGCGCGCCAGGTTAATTACTACCTCAGTAAAATCCTTGCCAGACCAAAGCCGGAATCTTAATAGCGCATCAAAACGAAGCAATCTGTTCCCGTGTTTATTTAGTTTCAAAAAGAAGGCATTGAATTTACGTCCATCAGGCGACCGAACAAAAATAGGCATTCGTTGTAGAGACAGGTTTGAAACCTGTCTCTACATTACGTTAGGCAGGTATAAATACTATGTGTGTCGAATTATTCAGTCTGCGAGATAAAGTTGCCCTGGTAACCGGGGCTGGCAAAGGGCTTGGCAAATCCATGGCGCTGGCGCTTTCAGAGTCCGGCGCTCACGTAATTGTTGTGAGTCGAACATTGCCTGATATTGAAGCAACGGCCAGAGAAATTCAGGAAAACGGTGCAAAGGCACTCCCTATTGCCCTTGATGTTACAAAAGAAGAAGACGTTGTCAGGATGGTAGAAACGATTTTACGTGAGTTCAAAACGATAGATATTCTTGTCAATAATGTTGGTACATTCATTGGCGGTCCTTTTCTCGAATTTTCCGTTGATAATTGGCATAAGATGCTGGAAATTAACCTCACGAGTACCTATCTCTGTTCGAAGGTCGTGGGGAAACACATGGTCGAAAGGAAAAATGGCAAGATTATCAATATTAGCTCCGCCCTTGGGATATTTGGCGCTAGAGACTCGGGGGCATATTGTGCCAGCAAGGGCGGTGTAATCCAATTAACAAAGGCGCTGGCCATTGAGTGGGCAAAATATAATATCAACGTGAATTCCATTGCACCATATTCTCTTGAGACAGAAAAGACCATGACCATGCTAGAGGATGAGAAAGTTAAAAAAGCGCTGATTTCAAAGATTCCACTGAGCCGAATCGGTCAACCGTCGGATGTTTCCGGCACAGTAGTCTTCCTGGCATCAAAGGCGTCTGATTATATTACAGGACAGGTAATATTTGTTGATGGAGGCTTTTCTGCGCAATAACGGGAGTTGACTCCTACAATGCTGTAACGTAACTTTCAAGTCGCCTATTTCTATTGATTATCTTTTTGGTCGCTTCAGGCGAGATAAATCGTTCGACTGAGCGCTCCCGACGAAGTCTCGCGCTACAATCACGTAACATTGAAATACCTGAACATAAATTTATCATGGAGGTTTTTTAGTATGAAAATATCAAATATCACAAAATCTGTTTTAGGATGTGCCCTTTTTCTGTTTTTGACAATGCAAGGAATCCACGGGAGTGACGGCCCTGCATATCCCCCAATTGGACCTCTTCCACCCCTAACAATCCCTGCGGATAACCCACTAACTGCAGCAAAGATAGAATTGGGCAAGAAACTCTATTTCGACCCACGACTCTCAGGAAATAACTTGTTTAGCTGTGCTACATGCCACAACCCGACATTAGGCTTTGCGGACGGTTTGCCTAGATTTCTTGGTGGACCTACGGCTAAGGAGGGTGGTCGACATTCTCCAACAATTATCAACTGTGCCTATAATGAATTCCAGTTTTGGGACGGTCGTGCTGCTACTTTGGAAGAACAGGCTCTTGGTCCCATCCAGAACCCTAACGAGATGTTTGAAACCCTGGCTAATGTTGTGAGAAAGTTAAGTGGTATTCCCGAATATGTCAACGCATTTAAAGAGGTCTTTGGGACAGGCATAACCGCTGATGGGATAGCCAAGGCCATTGCGACCTTCGAACGCACGATTGTTTTCTCAAATTCACCCTTTGACAAATATATGCAGGGAGACGCACATGCCATGAGCGAATTGGCTAAGAGAGGTATGTATCTTTTTATGGGCAAGGCAGAATGCATCAAATGCCATAACGGTACCAATTTTACTGACAATAAATTTCACAATATCGGAGTACCGACGGAAGTACCATTTAAAGAAGATTTAGGACGATATAATGTTACCAAGAAGGATTCCGACAAAGGGGCATTCAAGACTCCTACCGTGCGGAATATTACTGATACTGCCCCTTATATGCATAACGGATTCTTCCCCACATTATATGAGGTAGTACAATTTTATAACGGAGGCGGCGGACGAAGCGAAAACAAGAGTCCTGACATTCATGGCTTGAATTTGACAGGGGAAGAGGTCAACGACCTCATTGAATTTATGAAGGCATTGACCGGGGAACTGGTCCAAATAAAATACAATGCCATCCCCCTTGTATATCCCAATTTGCCAAAAGGATTTTAATGTATGAATATCATTTTAAGATCGTTTATCAATCGCCTGGAATCCTTACCAGACAAACCGTCTATGGATGAACTAAAAAAAAACGTCCTGGAGATGGATGGAAGACAACTGCCGATAGATGAATATATCAGCTTTTCAGACAAAGACTATAAGAGGAATATCGTACATGTCAGTAGCAAGTGCGAGGTTACGGTCCTGTGCTTTAAAAAAGGGCAGATTACTCCAATACACGATCACGGTGGCGCTACAGGGATTACAATCATACGGGAGGGCACCATGACAGAGGAACTCTTCAATAAACTGCCTACCGTTATGATCGCACCTACATTTACCCGCAGGTTTCATACGAGAGAACTGTCATACATAAACATCACAACCATCCATCGTGTGTCAAATGCTCACAACGAGGACCTGGTCACTATGAATATCTACTTTCCTCCATTAACTTTGATGAACATTTATAACCTGGAAAATACACACGCAGAAAAGTGGACTGCTGATTACACTCATTTGAAGGATTCATAAGGTTCAAAAAACTCCATGGAGCGGCGAGCAATAACTAAAATACGCAGCGGGCAATTGGAATAGATATCTACTGCCTCTGCATACTGTTTACTGCCTCCTGCCAACTTAAACAAGCAAAGCTACATACCTTATTTACCATAAGGAGGTTTGGGTGTCCGAAAAGATATCAGTAAATAGCGCATGGCAAACGGCATTAACTCAGCTCGATAATGTATCAATGATCATGCTGCTTTCCGAGGACGTTCATCAACTGCTCAGGAATTTCGAGCGCATATTGACCGTTTCCATTCCTGTGCGGATGGATAATGGCTCTCTGAGGGTTTTCAATGGATTTCGTGTACAGCACAACTCGGCACGGGGTCCTTATAAAGGCGGTGTACGGTATCACCCCGAACTTACCCTCGACGATTTAAAGGCACTGGCAATGGAAATGACGTGGAAGTGCTCTCTGGCAGGCGTACCATTTGGAGGCGCAAAAGGAGGAATTATTTGCAATCCCAAGGTGCTTTCCAAAGGCGAACTTGAAAGACTTACACGCCGATATACTTACGCAATTATGCCTATCATTGGTATCGAAAAGGACATCCCCGCCCCTGATGTGAATACCAATGAACAGATCATGGCATGGATGATGGATACTTACAGTATGAATAATGGCTATTGCACACCGGGGATTGTAACGGGCAAACCTGTTAGTATCGGCGGCTCTCTGGGGCGGACTGATGCAACCGGTCTTGGTATTACCTTTACCATTGCCAATGCAATCAAATCGAAGAAAATAAATTTTAAGGGTCTTAAAGTAGCGATTCAGGGTTATGGTAACGTGGGATCGACTGTGGGAAAATTACTCAGCGAAATGGGATGCAAGATCGTCGCCGTGAGCAGCTCAAAGGGAGGGGTTTTTAACCCAAAAGGACTAAATCATATCGCCCTCATGAAACATTATAAAGAACACGGCTCTTTCGATAATTTTCCTCGTGCTGAAAGTATAACAAATGAAGCCCTGCTGGAACTCCCGTGTGACGTGCTTGTTCCAGCGGCACTGGGTAATCAGATTACCAAAGAGAATGCAGATAAGATAAAAGCAAAGATGGTTGTCGAGGGTGCCAACGGACCTACAACACTGGAAGCTGACCACATATTAAATGAACGGGAAATACCCGTAGTGCCTGATATTCTGGCGAATGCGGGCGGAGTAATTGTCTCCTATTTCGAGTGGGCACAGGATGTACAGTGTTATTTCTGGTGCGAGCATGAGGTAAATGCAAAGCTTAAAAATCTCATGGATCGGTCCTACGAAGAGGTCTTTCGTCTTTCTCAAGAAAGGAAAGTCAACTTACGCACCGCAGCCATGATACTGGCCGTGAAAAAAGTCGCAGACGCAATTTCAGTGAGGGGATTGTATCCATGAAACAAAAAATTATACTCATATTGAGGAAGCGATGCTGGTCTTTAACAAAAAGAATTTTTTTAGAACCTATGCATCTTCCCCCTTTTGACCATCTCTGACTGAGCAGCATTCCATAATTAATTCGTCATGAGTTCTGGCATTTTCAAACTGTTCCGGCGAATAAGTATATTCCCTCTCATCGCACCTGTGTTTGTTCAGAGTTTCCTTTGCCCAAGCGGGAAAACCCTGAAAATTGTCATACTGAGGATTATAAAAGCAAAAATTATCCGACAACTCACGCCTTACAATAAGTTCCTCCAGAAATGCATTACCATATCTGCTCTTAAACAAAATAAATGCCAAGTTTCTTCTTTTTTTCCATTGACATGTATGATTTTGCTTTGTTATAAGGCAGAAACTGTATAATAATTTTTTAGTTAAGAATTTTTAATTATTGCGGGAAAATATGTTCGAAATAACTGGGAAAGAAATCAGTGAACTTAATGATAGTGATTTGCGCTCACTCGTGGGTTTACTCTGCGAAGCAGATCTTCGCACAAACAACTTACCAACGGCAGGAGTAACCTGGGGTGGTCATCAAAATGCTAAAGATGGCGGGCTTGACGTTCGAGTCGAACTTTCAGGTACCCCTAACCCCGATGGTTTTGTTCCTAGATCATCTACCGGCTTTCAGGTTAAAAAACCCGATATGCCACGTGCCGAAATTATCAAAGAAATGCGCCCTGATGGTAAATTGAGGCAGGTTATACGAGAGCTAACAGATGCGAGTGGAGCCTACATTATTGTTAGCAGTACAGGTTCAACTTCGGATTCTGCTCTTCACGACCGTCGAAGCGCAATGCTGGAAGCATTGTCGGGTAGTGATAATGGACCTAATCTTAAGCTTGATTTTTATGACCGTGATCGAATTGCTACTTGGGTTCGTTATCATCCATCCCTTGTTCTTTGGGTCAGAGAAAAAATAGGTAAACCTATTCAAGGTTGGCTACCGTTTGAGAATTGGGCAAATGCTCCGGGCGGAACAGAAGAAGCGTATCTTTTAGATGAAGAAGTTAGACTTTATGATAGCGCCAACCTCAGCTCTGATGGAATGACGGCTGTTGATGGCATTAATCGCCTGCGTACCGTCCTGCTACGCCCAGCTTCGTCAGTTCGCCTCACGGGCCTTTCTGGCGTGGGAAAAACCCGATTGCTTCAGGCTTTATTCGACGAGCGAATTGGTGAAACCCCTTTGAATCAATCACAAGTATTTTATTCAGATGTTAGTAATAGTCCTAATCCTGATCCCCGTAATTTCGCTGTACATCTCATCGCTCTTCAAAAGCCTGCAATACTTGCAGTCGATAACTGTCCACCAGATTTGCATCGTAGCTTAACCTCTGTGTGCACAGCTTCCGGGAGTTTGGTAAGCCTAATAACCGTTGAATACGATGTTCGAGAGGACCAGCCAGAGGAAACTGAAGTATTTCGACTTGAGCCCGCTTCTATAGCACTGGTTGAAAAGATGATCCAGATTCGGTTTAGTCATATCGGTCAGATAGATGCTCGTACCATCGCTGAATTTTCTGGTGGCAATGCTCGAATTGCGATAGCTCTGGCAAATACTATCAGCAGAGGAGAAACATTATCTGATCTAAAAGACGAAGATCTTTTTCAACGCCTCTTTCGTCAGAGAAATGAACCTAATAATACACTTCTGAGATCAGCTGAAGTCTGTTCACTGGTTTATTCATTTGACTGCCAAACGACAGAAAATTTTGATATAGAGTTAAGGCTTCTTGGTTCTTTAGCAGACAGAACAGTCAAGGAGATATTTGGCGACGTGTCAGAGTTAAAAAGGCGTGATCTTGTTCAGCAAAGAAATATCTGGAGAGCGGTATTACCTCATGCATTGGCGAATAAACTTGCTCAGAGAGCACTCGAAAATATTCCTCTGGATGACATTCTCAAAGTATTCGTAAATGGTGGTTCCGAAAGGCTTCTAAAATCTTTTTCCAGGCGTCTAAGCTACCTCCATCAAAGTGAAATATCCGCTGAAATTGCTAAAAGGTGGTTATCAAAAAACAACCTGTTAGGTGACGTTAGTAATTTAAATGACCTTGGTATCACTTTGTTAAGCAATATTGCGCCAATCGCACCAAAGGTTACTCTTGAGGCAATTGAACGTGCCGCAAATGGGGATGGTGGACAGGAATTTACTTCTCGCAAAAACAATCACTTTGATAAATTCACACGATTACTACGCTCTTTAGCCTATGATTCTGAATTGTTTGAGCGATGCACTGTTTTAATTTGTCGCTTTGCTCTTTCGGAAGACTCAAAGGAAAACCATGATTCGATACGAGACCTCCTAAAATCACTCTTTTTTATATACCTTTCTGGAACACATGCATCGGCCAATCAGCGACTATGCGTTATTGAAGGATTGGTTAATTCAAGTTCTGAGAATGAGCAAGAGCTAGGTTTATTGTTGCTCCGTTCCGCGTTGGAAGCATGGCATTTTAATTCTCATTACGGTTTTGATTTTGGGGCTCACTCCAGAGACTATGGGTACTCGCCAAAAACCGGAGAAGAAGTTCATAAATGGTTTAACGTGTTTATTAGTCTATCAAATACTCTGGCAGTATCTGACCAGCCAATTGCAGTAAAAGCAAAAATACTATTAGCAGATAAATTTAGGGGACTTTGGATAAAAGCCGGCGTATTTGATGAGCTTGAAAGAGTGGCTAAGTCAATTATTAAAAAGGGGTCATGGAATGAGGGATGGATAGCAGTTCGAACTATCATCAGCTTTGACTCAAAACATATGGATACCGACTTGCTCTCACGACTTCGAGAACTAGAAAAATTATTAAAGCCGAGTAACCTTCTAGAGCAAGCACGAACATACGCACTTTCCGACCATAGTCGCTCATTAGATTTTATTGATGCTGAAGATGAAGGAGACGAAAGTGCAAGTGATCAATACGCGCGAGTCGAAGAAGCCACGCGGCGAATTGGAACAAAAGTGGCTATTGACGAAGCAACATTGAATGCATTACTACCCGAGATTGTAACTGTTGCTGGCGCCAGGTTATATAGCTTTGGCCGGGGTTTGGCCGAGGGATGCGTCAATCCCTTGGCAATGTGGAAAAACTTCCGCGAACAGCTATCAACTGTAGATGTTAGTCAACATAACTACAATGCCATTTGTGGTTTTCTTCACTCCATTTCGGAAATAAATCGAGAAATATCTGAGCACATACTCAATGATGCAGTTAATGATGATGTATTCGGTGCTCGTTTCCCGCTACTTCAAACTTCAGTGAAAATCGATGAGCAGGGTGTGGAAAGATTGAAGCTGTCGCTTGCCAACGGTCTCGCTCCGGTATGGACATATCGAAACTTGGCCTATGGTAGATCTCATGAAAGCATAAGTGATAAGGACCTATGTGATCTTCTCAAAATTATTGCATCAAAGCCTGATGGTTTGGTCATTGCCATCGACATTTTACGGATGAGGCTGCACGGAAACAAAGACGAGAAGCTTACATATAGTAGCGCTATAACTTCTGTTGGGCAAGAACTGCTTGCTCAAGTAGTTTTCGACCGTGAAAATAATCATCGAGACCAGATGGGTTATAAGCTAGGTCAAATAGTTGAAGCTTGTTTCGTGGGTGAAGATGCCGCTCCTGCAGCTAAGATACTGTGTAATAATCTCTCTAAGGCACTGTTAAAATATACGGTCTCCCGCATGGATTATGCTCATCTTTTGGAGGGTCTTGCTCGGAAACAACCGCAAGTTTTCCTCGAAACTTTTTTGAGTGACAATGAAGGTTCTAATTATCGAATAACACGTATGTATACAGATGACTCAGATCGTAGAGCCAACCCCCTATCCCAAATAGCTGATAATGTCATTATCGATTGGTGCGAAAACAATCCCTCTGCCAGATACCCAGTGGCGGCAGCTTCTATTGTTGCGTACCGGCAGGGTGAGAACGAGAATCAGCTTGAATGGATGCCGCTATCATTAACCATTATTGATAACGCTCCAGATGCTGTTGCAGTGTTAAATAAATTCAAAAGGGCATGTAGGCCAATGTCCTGGAGTGGGTCACGCGCAGATATCATGCAAAAACGATTAAGCCTTCTGTCAAGTCTCAAGTCTCACAAAAACCCAGTAGTATCTGAATGGGCAAGTAATGAAGAAAGAGTGTTTGGAGAAGAAATAAGATCAGAACGACAATTGGAAGAAAAGGACAATCGGTCCCGAGATGAAAGATTTGAGTAATAGTAAAGATGCCTAACAAAACAATGCACTGGACAAATTTTCCGCTGGCGCTCTAAATTAGCCAGTGATTATAAGCGTTAGCCGATCCAAATCAAAACCCGAAAGGAGAAAGACCATGAAAGACGAAAAGAAAAAATTGACCACGAACGCCGGAACTCCCGTCCCCGACAACCAGAATGTCTTGACTGCCGGGCCGCGTGGCCCGATGCTGCTGCAGGATGTCTGGTACCTGGAAAAGCTCGCACACTTCGACCGGGAGGTCATTCCCGAGCGGAGAATGCACGCCAAGGGTTCTGGTGCGTACGGCGCCTTTACCGTCACCCGCGACATCACCCGTTATACAAAAGCGAAGATTTTCTCCCACATCGGGAAGAAGACCGATCTTTTCACCCGATTCTCCACGGTGGCAGGGGAGCGCGGCGCGGCAGATGCAGAGCGCGACATCCGGGGCTTTGCCGTCAAGTTCTACACGGA
>Ga0209324_10000720_pt1 | contig 22905 bp, 16 predicted proteins | sample Rifsed19ft3_FD_184015 | JGI IMG/M metagenome (GOLD analysis project Ga0209324, IMG submission 184015) | Soil microbial communities from Rifle, Colorado, USA - sediment 19ft 3 (version 2) | ecosystem: Environmental > Terrestrial > Deep subsurface > Rock core/Sediment | place: Rifle, Colorado...
TCGTTACAAAAGATTTGTAAGTTGAATTTTATAAACACTGATTACACAGTTTTTTAACCCATTTTCATAATCTGTGTAATCTGTGAAATCTGTGGTTACATTTAATGTCTAATATAATTATTGAATTTAAGGACGTATACAAATCCTTCAATGGAATTTTAGTCCACAATGGTATAAACTTATCCATAGTAGAGGGTGAAATTTTATCACTCCTTGGAGGGAGTGGTTCGGGAAAGAGTGTACTCCTGAAGGAATTAATTGGACTCATGAAACCTGACAAGGGAGACATTATACTGCTGGATAATAACGTAACTCAGATGAACGAAGATGCATTGATTAAGTTAAGGGAGCATGTTGGGATGCTATTTCAAGGAGCGGCTCTGTTTGATTCACTTACGGTATTTGAAAACATTGCATATCCGCTGCGGGAACATCTGAAGCTGACAGAAAAAGAGATTCAGGAGCGGGTAGTTGACAAACTGCACCTTATGGGCTTGAGCGGCATCGAAAAGAAGATGCCAGACGAATTGAGCGGCGGGATGAAGAAACGGGTCGGGCTGGCAAGGGCAATTGCCACCGAACCAAAAATCATGCTGTATGACGAACCCACGACGGGTTTGGACCCCATGACTGCCCAGCGCATCAACGATTTGATTATGGAATTACAGAAAAAATTGGGAATAACCACTATCGTCGTAACACACGACTTGCACTGTGTAAAAACAGTTTCAGACAGGATCGCCATGCTTCACGAGGGGAAGATTGTTGCAGTTGGAACCTGGGAAGAACTTGTAGCTTCAAACATTCAGGTAATACAGGATTTTATAAGCGGCAATATTTGTGTGTAAAAGGGGTTTTTATGACAAAAGAACAAATAGCTGAATTAAGGGCGGGAATCTTTACCCTGATAACGTTGGTAGGATTTGGCGCTATGGTATTTATTCTCGGCACCCAGAAAGGATATTTTGAACCTCAAATTACGTTAAAAACAAAATTTTTGAATGTGTATGGACTGCAGGCAGGCGCACCGGTGCGATTTATGGGTGTGGGTATAGGACAGGTAAAAGGCATTATTTTGCCTAAGGAATTGCCTTACGCAGAAATCGAGGTATTACTCCAGGTAAATAAATCAGTTCAGAAAAATATAACCCGCGATTCCGTTGCTACAATTAAGTGGTTGAGCTACGTAACGGGGGATTCTTATGTGGAAATTACATCAGGGGAATACCGTGAATCCGTTGTGGAGGATGGAGATTCAATAAAAAGTGCGGAGCCAATCAATTATATGGCAGTTCTTGAAAGCGGAACCAGTATCATTGAATCCTTTTCAAAGATTTTTAAAAAGCTGGAAGAGGGCGGTTTTGTAGAATCATTAAGCAATGTTTCGGTATCGCTTAACGAAAGTGTAAAAGCCTTCCAAAAAGGAGAAGGATTGCTCCACTCCCTGATTTACGATCCTAAGGGGAAGCAACTCATGGAAAACCTGGTCACCACCTCTGAATCTCTCAAAAGAATTACAGCAGAAATTGAGAATGGAGAAGGCACCATTGGCGCTCTGATAGCAGACCCAACCCTGTATGATAACCTCAAGAGACTTCTGGGTGGCGCAGAACGCAGTTTTCTCTTGCGCAGCTTGATTCGGAAAAGCATTGAAAAGGGGAATGAAAAAAATCCTTAGATTGACCATTTAGTTTGCTAATTTTCCACATTAACATCTGAGGTTTATTTGAACCTTCTGATAAAGACATGAACCTCCCCTTCTGCCTCTTCTATACCGAGGAGTTCATTTCCCGTGGTGTTGCACCAGGAAACAATATCCTTCTTAATACCTTCATCTGTGGCAATAATCTCAAGCACCTTGCCTATTTCAATATCTTTGATTTTACTTGCCGTTTTAAAAATAGGCATAGGACACAGAAGGCCATAACAGTCCAGGGTTTCATCCGCCTTCATACTGAATTTTCTCCTCGCATTAAATCTTGGGGTAAATACGCTGGGTGGTCTGTTATGGCTTAGTGTTCATGGTGTTCATGTGCATGCGGCTTCTTTTTCTCAAGACCTTTCCCCGTTGTTTTCTTGAGATAGTCATCAATGGCTGCCTCAATGGCCTCTTCAGCAAGCACAGAGCAATGCATCTTGGCCGGGGGCAGTCCGCCTAATGCCTCTGCCACTGCTTTGTTCGTGAGCGTTAATGCCTCTTCTACGGTCTTCCCTTTAATCATTTCGGTAGAAATACTGCTGGTAGCTATCGCAGCTCCACAACCGAAGGTCTTGAATTTCACATCTACAATGACGTTATCCTTGACCTTGATGGACATCTTCATAATATCGCCACACGCAGGATTTCCAACTTCCCCCACGCCATCGGCATCTGGGAATTCCCCCACATTACGAGGGTTTGCAAAATGATCCATGACCTTTGGGCTGTATTGCATATAAAACTCCTTATTTCTAATTTGTGAATATATATCTATCTTGTTTTTTACTTTTTCAGATTATACAGGGGCGACATTTGCCTTAAACGTTCAACAATGGGTGGCAATTTTTCTAAAACGTATTTAACATCCGTCTCAGAATTATCAATCCCTAAGCTGAAAAGCACTGTCCCCTGAGCAAGCGCAGCGTCAACGCAGGTAGCCATGATGACGTGAGACGCCTTCAACGACCGTGAAGTACATGCAGAACCACTTGAAATAGCAATCCCCTGCATATCCAGAAATAACAAAACCGATTCACCCTCAATATACTCTATACACAAACTGAGATTGCCCGGCAAACGATTCGTCTGATGTCCGTTGAGATACACATGATTGATGTTTTTCAGGATACCATCTCTTAGCTGATTTCTCAAGTTCTGTATTTTGTCTATGCGCTGTGACATTTCTAATTTTGCCAGTTCAGCCGCCTTGCCCATGCCAACAATTCCAACAATATTTTCAGTGCCTGCCCTGCGGCCACCCTCCTGGACACCGCCTTCCATAAAAGGAAGTATCCTTACCCCTTCCCTTAAATACAATGCGCCAATTCCTGACGGGCCATTAAATTGATTGGCTGACATACTTAAGACATCAATATGGGAGTCCAAAACATCAATAGGTATATTCCCCGTTGCGGCAACTGCATCCGTATGGAAAACGATACCTTTCTCCTTCGTAATAGCCCCTATTTCTTTTATTGGTTCGATTGTCCCAATCTCTCCATTGGCATACATAACAGAAACCATCGTTGTCGTAGGTGTAACGGCTTTTTTAACGTCGTCCGGATTCACCATCCCATATTTGTCAACAGGTAAGTAGGTAACCACGTATCCGGATTTTTCTAATGATTTTAACGGATTGAGCACCGAAAAATGTTCAATTTGTGTGGTAATAATATGGTTTCCCTTTTTTTTGTGGGACGACAAAATACCTTTTATGGCAAAGTTGTTGGCCTCGGTACCACTCGAGGTAAATATGATTTCGCTGGGTTTCGCATTAACAAGACTGGCTACCTGTCCACGCGCCGCTTGTATGGCATCACTCGTAATCCTCCCAAATTGATGTAAGTTAGACGGATTGCCAAATCCCTCCTTTAAAAACGGCACCATAGCCTCCATCACCTTAGGGTGTACAGGTGTACCTGAGGCATTGTCCATATATATTTTTTCCATAGGAAATTTCCCCTTCGAGTTATTATAGTGATTTCTAACCAATTATTTAAGATCTTTGTAGGAGGTGACCCTTTCCCTTGCACAGCGGCGACTTGTTAGGGCTCGGCGGACCTAAAGAAACAGCCCCTCACGACAGAGACAATTGTGCCACATAAACCCAGGATGCAAAGACCTGCGCCAGGAATCGCAATGAACGAAAGCGACTCTTTGGCGACGCTAGCGCTCCCCAGCCCTGGAGCCACAAGCCCGGCGAAAAGCCAATACAGTGAATAGAGGAAAGCCCCCGAACCAAAAGCGAGTGCACTTAGCCTTGCGAGCATTCCCAGACGGCACAGAAGAATAAGGGACACGATAGCTCCAATGGCCGCAGTTCCAATGGCTCCTCCGTGGAGATGCGCCCTCTTCAAGTACTCCCATGACTTTTTCACGACGGCGTCTTTCGCCGCAACATTTCCCTGATAAGCAGACTGCAAGACGGCGGATCCGCAATTGTCCAGGCGCTTCCTGATCGAGCTTTCCGCTGCGCCAAAGACGCCACCCAGGACGAAGCCAAATAGTACAGCCAGCAGCGAGAGACAAAGTCCCGCTGCAATAGATTTCGGAACTGGCCGCAGATGAGTGTTCATTGTTCGTTGTCTCCCTTTATGGTTCGCATAGAGGATATTGGCTTATCAAGTTAGTCCCCCTTACCAAAGGGGGATTGAGGGGGTTGTTTTTTCCCCCAGGATTATTTTACAACCCCCTTACCCCCTTTTCTAAGGGGGATTTTTGCACCGCATATGTAACGTAACCAGCATAAATAAAATGAATATCCCTATACGATTACAAATCATTTTACCTTTTCCAGTTTTGCGTATGCTAACATGAGGTGCTTTGTTCCACTGATATTAAAACTGACCCTGGCGCTCGCCTTTTCCTTGCTGCCGGATACTTCCAATATCCTTCCAATACCAAAAACGGGATGTCTGACTACTTCCCCACTCGAAAAGGACATGGAATCATCTTCTGATGAGGGACTTGTCAAATCATGGGTATCTATATCATTGAAATCAAATTTGAGCATTGTATCATGAATTGTCTTGTTATCTGCGTTAAAAGTATTAAAAGCATACTTACGATTTGTTTTATCGATCTTATCAATAATTTCTTCCGGAATCTCATCTAAAAACCTGGATGCAATACATGGGTTCATCTGCCCGTAACGCGTCCGCCGTCTGGCATGTGAGATGAAAAGTTCTTTCATTGCCCGTGTAATACCTACATAACAGAGCCTTCGCTCCTCTTCGAGTTCCTCCTCTAAGTCTTTGGATTCTGAATGAGGCAATAGTCCCTCCTCCATACCCGTAATAAAAACAACGGGAAACTCCAATCCCTTGGCCGTATGAAGTGTCATGAGGGTCACAGCATCAACGTCGTCTTCCAATTCATCCACATCAGAAACCAACGCCACCTCCTCCAGAAATCCTTGCAAAGAACCTTCGTAATAATTTTCGTCATATTCATGTGCGGCATTCACCAGTTCTTCAACGTTGGCAATGCGGTCTTTCGATTCCTTTTCATCAGATTCACGGAGAAACTCTATATACTTCGTTTCTTCAATCACCCGTCTAACAATATCTTCAACGGGCGATTTTGGCAATTTTTGTAAATTTGCAACAAGTTCGGAAAATCCTTTTATTAACAGAACGGTCTTGCCTTTAATATCGGGTATTACATCAACAGTCCGTACAGCATTAAAAAGGCCTGTACCTTGCGATGCAGCCCAGTCTGCAAGTTTTTTAATGGTAGTATTTCCTATGCCGCGTGTGGGTGTATTTATTATGCGTTCCAGCGCAACCTCGTCGTGGGGATTAATACAGAGTCTAAGGTATGACAAGATATCCTTAATTTCCTTCCTTTGATAGAATTCCACGCCTCCGATAATTATGTAAGGAATCCCGCAATTTCTCAAAGAAATTTCCAGTACACGAGACTGTGCATTGGTACGATAAAACAATGCAATATCCGAATATTTAGTCCCCTTACCGGCAAGCTCCTTTATCAATTTTGCGATCTCGTCCGCTTCGCCGTGTTCATCTTCGCAGGAGATTACCTTGATCTTCTCGCCCAGCATATTTTCCGTCCAGAGATTCTTTTGTTTTCGATATTTGTTCTGCTGAATCACGCTGGAAGCTGCATGAAGGATGTGTTTCGTAGAGCGGTAATTTTGTTCTAACAGCACCACCCTCGCATCGGGATAGTCCTTCTCAAAATCCATAATATTTCTGATATCTGCCCCGCGCCAGCCATAAATCGACTGATCAGGGTCTCCCGTTACACAAATGTTTCTATATTTATCTGCCAGAAGTCGCGTAATGGTATACTGGGTATAATTGGTATCCTGATATTCATCAACAAGGATAAACCTGAATTTATCCTGATACATCTCAAGAATATCAGGATGTTTCTTAAAGAGTTCTACAGTCTTAATCAAAAGATCGTCAAAATCCAAGGCATTATTTGCCTTAAGAAGGGACTCGTATTTTGCATAAATTTGGGCAACGGTACGATTGTAGTAACCAGAAGCTGTCGAGGCGAAGGTTTCTGGTCCGATAAGTTTATTTTTTGCATTACTAATGGAACTTACGATGGTACGGGGTTTCCATTGTGCGGTATCCAGTTCAAGCTCGGCCATAATAGATTTCACCCGGTTTAGCTGGTCGATCGTATCGTAGATGCTAAAATCCCGTGAATACCCCAATCTATCGATGTTACTTCTCAGAATTCGGGAACACATCTTGTGGAAGGTGGAAACCCAAAGCCCTTTATGTGATGAAAACTGTTTTACACGGCCAAGCATCTCATCGGCTGCCTTGTTGGTAAAGGTAATGGCCAAAATGTTGTAAGGATTTACACCCTGAGACATCAAATAACCGATGCGGCGGGTAATCACGCGGGTTTTCCCACTACCAGCCCCCGCCACCACCAAAAGAGGTCCCTCGATGTGTGCAATAGCCTCTCGCTGCTTGTCTGTAACATCAATTAATAGTGACATATATCTTGAATATTTTACCACAGAAAGACACGGAATATCACTGAAATAGTCGGAAATTTGGGTAGTTACAGGCTTCCGCCTGGAGAGTTTGAGGCTAAAGGTTACGACTACCAGTGTAATTCCGTGAAAATCCGTGGTGAACTATTTCCTCATTTTTTTGCAATAAGGCTTGCAATAGCCTTTTTATTATTCAAAACAAGTTCTCGGTAATAAATAATTTTAAGGTCTTTGAATAAGTCTAAAAGTTCATTGGGTTTTAGTAAGTAATCCTTATTTTTTGGGCCTTCAAACCCTCGTTCCCGGTTCTCAATAGTGTATGTCTCATAGATAATCATTCCGCCAGGTTTTAGCGCCTCTTTCATTTGAGGAACAAGGCCGCGCTGAAGATAATAAAAACATGCAATCACATCATAAGTATCTTTAGGTAATTTGTAAGTCTCCAAATCAGCAACAAAGGCATGTATCTTTACATTATTCTCTTTTGCCAGATCCAGTGCCTTTTTGACAGCAATTTCAGAAATATCACAGCCATCTACATTAAACCCATTTTTTGCCAGGAATACGGCATTGCGCCCCTCTCCCATTGCAACATCCAGCGCCTTTCCTCGGGGCAGGAGATCAATATGCTCCCTTAAAAATCCGACTGGTTCTTTTCCAAAGATATAAGCCTCCGTTTCGTATTTCCTGTCCCAAAACATCTTGTCCTGTTCACCTGCAAACAACGAGGACAAAACATGGCTTTGTAGAATGCAAGTAACTATTATACATAAAAAATTAATAGAATCAGGAATATATTTTTTACAATTGCGCATGCGATGTCGTTATTATTTTTTATAGTTAAGCTTCTCAATGCCTTAGGAATGGTTTCCATAATTTAATCGTATAGGATTTCATTTTATTTATGCGTATTACAGGGTGGCATAAAATCCCCCTTAAAAAAGGGGGTTAGGGGGTTGTAATTCTCATTCCATAGAAAAAACACAACCCCCTGTTTCCCCCTTTATTAAGGGGGACTGTCTTGAGAATTTTTCCTGTACAGGGCCTTTGCTCCGATATCTCTTCTATAGTGCGCCCCATTAAACGATACCTTTTGAATTGCCTCATAAACATTCTTCTGAGCTTCCTGTAAATCTTTCCCCACTGTTGTAACGCCCAAAACACGCCCCCCGTTGGTTACAACCTTCCCATCTTTAAGAGAAGTCCCCGCATGAAAAACCTGGACATTGTCTAAACCCTTCAGCGCTTCAAGCCCTGAAATTGGCAATCCCTTTTCATAGTCATCGGGATAACCGTTAGAGGCCATGACAACACAAATAGAGGCACAATCATGCCACTCAATTTCCACATCCTCTAAATTGGTTTTTGCAGTTGTCAAAAGGAGGGGTACCAAATCACTCTTCATCCTCATGAGAATGACTTGCGTTTCCGGATCACCAAATCTGACATTAAACTCAAGCACTTTCGGGCCATTACTTGTGATCATTAATCCAGCATAAATGACACCTCTATAAGGCCGATTCTCCTTTTTCATGGCATGGACAATGGGAACAAGGATATTTTCTTCTATCGAAAATTGCATATCCTCTGTAATTAGAGGTACCGGCGAGTATGCCCCCATACCACCAGTATTGGGACCCTTGTCGCCATCGTAAACTGCCTTGTGGTCTTGTGCAGATGCGAGCGGAACGATCTTCTTCCCGTCTGTAATTGCAAGAATCGAGACTTCTTCTCCCGAAAGAAACTCTTCAATGACGATCTTATTTCCCGCATATCCGAAGATTTTTTCTTTCATAATATCATCTATGTGTTTATCGGCATCTTCCAACGTCTTACATACAAACACACCTTTACCCTTAGCCAACCCATCGGCCTTAATAACCAAAGGAAAATCACACGTTGCAATGTGTTTTTTAGCCTGTTTCAAATCATCAAAGGTTTTAAAGTCAGCCGTGGGAATGCCGTGTTTTCTCATAAGGGTCTTTGCAAACACCTTGCTTCCCTCGATGATCGATGCCCTTTTGCTAGGACCAAATATATGCAGATGCCCATCCCTGAACCTATCGACGATACCGGCTGTCAGTGCATCTTCAGGACCAACAACAGTTAAATCGATTTTTTGCTTCAGTGCAAAATTATAAAGACCGTCTATATTTTCCGCCTCGATATTCACGCATTCTGCAACCTCCGCAATTCCCGGATTTCCCGGCGCACAGAATATCTTCTTTACCATTGGCGATTGTGCAATCTTCCAAGCAAGTGCGTGTTCTCTCCCTCCACTTCCAACAATCAATATTTTCATCTGGTTTTACACCTTAATTGTTCAAGGCATCGAAACTGGACATATTTATTGGTTAATATCTTTCAATTTTACCGTTTGAGTTATTGTACCAGAACACGTGAGGGAAAAGGAACGTTTTTTTATCCTTGACACTTAATTAAGGACTGCTATACTGATTTAACAATATTTGTATGCAAACAAATGCAAACAGGTATGTATCCACATAATAACGCGGGGTAGAGCAGTCTGGTAGCTCGTCGGGCTCATAACCCGGAGGCCGTGGGTTCAAATCCCACCCCCGCTACCAATTTATTGCTAATGGCTAGCGACGCGAAGCCTCAGACCAACAAAATACACATGAAAGATCGGGGAAGGCTTTCGCCTCCCCTCCCTCCGAACCGTAAAGGCGGGTCTCCCGCTTACGGCTCTCCAGTCAGTGGTTACCCCTTCGGGATTGACAGACTAATGCATGGGCTGCGGTTAATGTGAACAACCCAAGGTTAGCAAGGTACGCATTGGGCCGTCTCTGATGGCCTGCGCCCCGGCATCTTCCTTTACCTCCCCGACTCTTTCTCAGGATGCTCCTCAGTCTCATTCGTATCCAACTGTCTATTCTTGGAAATGTCGTTTTGTGGCTGTGTTTAAAGTATTCATACCAGCCCCTGAGGCGCTTTTGTTGAGTTCTCCTATCATACATTTCATGCCCTCTCCTGATGTCTGCGTCTACTGCCCATGTGTATCCATTCTTCAAGAGTTTTTCTCCTTGCTTCAGCGCATCTTTACATCCTCCTCGTTCTGGCAGAAATCCGTAACTCTGTTCCGCAAACGTCCTCTCAAATATCGGGTGGTTGTTATTCGTCCACAGTTCTGGAATCCAATGAAGTAAAAATTCTAAAAACGTTTTTCATGGGATACGATTGCTGAGGAATATATCAAATTGTTCAAAATGAGTTTGGGAAACGATTACTTTGTCGAATAATGCCGTATAAAGCGTTGGACTAATGGCACTCCCTGTGTTTTTGGGATGATTTTAAAAGGTCTCTTTGTTATACTTTTGTTAAAATATTTGAAAGAAATTAAATAACCACAGTTTCTTTTACAATACCGAGAAAAGGATTCAGCCTGTGCACCTAATACTACTCTTTACAATTACTTTCATTACATACGCCAATTCACTTCAAAACGGCTTCGTTTATGACGATGTCTTTACCATAACCGATAATTATTTCATCAGGGATTTCCGGAATCTTTCAGCCTTATTTACCAACGACTATTACAAATATTCAGGTGAAGTAACCTATCGCCCTGTCGTTACCCTTTCCTATTTTATCGATTATTTGATATGGCATCTCAACCCTGTTGGATATCATCTGACCAATATCCTACTCCATGCAGTTAACGCAATACTTGTTTACTTCCTCCTATATGCCATTACTAAGCATCGTATCTTAGCGTTTTTGACAGCCATCCTTTTTGCGTTACACCCCATATTAACAGAGGCTGTAAATGGAATCAGTTACCGGGAAGACCTGCTGACTACTGTTTTTTTCCTTGGTTCTATCTTACTCTTTATTCAATCCGTAATCGTTCGACTGAGTGCTCACGACAAAGTCCGCAATCCGCAATCTAAAATCAATGATTATTTATACCCACTTTCCCTGTTTTCATATCTTCTAGCCCTATGTTCCAAGGAAATGGCTATTACTCTGCCTTTTATTATTTTTCTTTTAGATTGGGTGTTTGAGGATATGCAGAGGGTAAAGAAAAATATTTTGAAATATTATTCAGGATTCGTACTTATCAGCGGTTTTTATCTGTTTTTGAGGTTTGTGTGGTTTCATAACCCGGTAGAAAAACAGTTAACATACCCAAACAACAGTTTTCTGATAAGCCTGCTAACCATGCCAAAGGTTCTTGCGTCGTACATAAAACTATTGTTCTTCCCCACCAGTTTTAATGCAGATTATATCATACCTCACACAACAACTCCGTTCGCTACAAGTTTTATCTGGGGCATCGTTTTTTTGAGCGTAATCGGGATTATTACTTACAGATTTTATAATCGCTCAAAGCGTCTATTTTTCTTTATGCTCTGGTTTTTCATTACCCTGACTCCAACCATGAATATTATCCCCATAGCCAACATTATGGCTGAAAGGTATCTCTATCTTCCCTCGGTTGGATTTTGTGCGATACTGGCATACATTACAATAGGAATCTGGAGGTATGCTTGCACATTTATTTCATGGGAAGGTGGGAAGGTGGGAAGATGGGAAGGTGGGAATCTAAACGTCTCAACTCCTCGTTTCAATCAACTGCTTCTTGTTTTTGTAACATGTTTGATATTAATTCCTGCTGTGCCGTATTCAGTGTTTACTATTAAGAGAAATAAAATTTGGAAAGACCCGTTTATTTTCTGGTCAAAAACCATAGAAGATTCACCCAATAGTTCCAGGGCACATAACAATCTGGGTATGATTTACCTTCAAAAAGATAGAACCGATTCAGCAATTCGCGAATTTCAAGCGTCGATAGCCATAGAATCTGACCCTGAATATCATCATAATTTAGGGATGGCTTATCAGAAAAAAGGCATGAAAGAAGAGGCATTACAAGAATACCATCGTGTTCTGGCAGTAAACCCTAACTCCGCCCTTACCCACAATAATATGGGAAATATCCTAATAGACAAGGGACGTTTCGATGAAGGAATTTTAAAATTCAAAGAGGCCCTTCGGCTAAAACCAAATTATTATGATGCCCATTACAACCTGGGACTTGCCTATTTTAAGAAAGGATTTTTAGACGCCTCGATAGACGAATTTAAACTGGCCATCCATTACGAACCAGATCATGCCGAAGCGCACAGCTGCCTGGGCACAGCTTACGCCAATAAAGGACTATTCAATAAGGCAATCCTGGAAATTGAAGAGGCCATTCGGCTAAAACCAAATTATCCTAATGCTTACAAAAATCTTGGAATAATCTATCTAAACTACAAAAAAGATGTTCAAAAGGCCGTGTACTGCTTCAATGAGTTTTTGAGGCTGGATCCAAAAAATAGTGAAGCGGGCATGATTAAAAGAACTATTGAAAAACTTCAGTCACCGCACTAAATATGATACTTTTTCTGTGTCTTTTGTAATCGTATATTGATTTCTTTCTCTCTCTGCTCAAATCCTTTTTTCCCAAGCATTGCAAAGGCATTTATCTTCCCTACCTCGACACCGGGCTGGTCAAAGGCATTGACGTTATAAAACTTGCCAGCAAAGGCCGTTTGTAACTCGTAGAGACAGAACAACTGCCCCAGGTTAAATGCAGAAAGTTCATCTAAAGAAAGGGTGCAATTGGGACGTCTTTCCTCCGCCAGGGCGAGCCGTGTCCCTTCGAACTCTGCATTGAACAAATCATTCAATGAATGTCCTTTTAGGTATATCAGCTCATTTTCAATAGTATTTTCATTTGCAATAGGGACATTTTTATTAAATCGTTTAATAACCCAGAAGGTTATGACCTTATCATAAGGCCCTTCCATATAAAGCTGAAGCTGTGAATGTTGATCCACAACACCGATGGCCTTTATCGGCGTTGAACCTGTATGGACAATTTCCTTGTTTAATGAAAATCTCTTCCCCAAACTTTCCGCCCAGAGCTGGCAGAACCAATCAGACACACCACTGAGTGCATTGGAATACGGCATCGTGACGAATATGTTCTTTCCCTTTTTTCTATGGCTCAAAAAAGAGAGCACAGCGCCCATCAGAGCAGGATTTTCCCAGAGATTATCAGACTGGCACGCCGCGTCCATATGCGCCGCTCCGTCTAATAATTCACTTATATCGACTCCACCCATTGCGGCGGAGAACAATCCGACAGGGGTAAGCACAGAGTATCTTCCTCCTACACCTGCCGGAATTGTAAACGATTTGAAACCTTCGTGTTTTGTGATGGCTCTTAAAGTGCCCTTTTTTTCATCCGTGGTAGTGATAACATGCTCTCTGTAGTTATTGCCAAGTTTATTCTGTAATAGTTTGGTAATAATCAGGAACTGGGACATGGTTTCAACTGTAGTGCCGGACTTGGTAATAAAATTGAACAGGGTTTCTCCTGGTGTAACAATGTCCAAGAGTCCGCTGAATCTATCAGGGTCAATGTTGTCGAGAACAAAGATGCGAGGGATATTGTTCCTTTCCACATCAGTAAGGAGGTTATGAAAAGGATGATTCATGGCTGTATGAATAGCTATGTTGCCTAACGCAGAACCTCCAATACCAACAACCACAAGGTTTCTAAATTTCCCTTTGATGGATGTTACCGTTTTAAGAACCTCCTCAACGGTTTTTTTATTATACGGTAAATCAAGGAATTGTAACTTGCCCGCAGAACGCTCTTCTTTCATGTTTTTAACATACGCACTGGCAACCGGCTTAATGTCTTTGAGATCATGATCGGTAATCCCATGTTCTGAACCAATCATCTCAGCCATCATATTATTAAAATCAAAGTGTATTGATTGCTTACCTTCCACTTATATCCTCGTTTGTTAAATTAAGTCGCCTTCGGTAGCTACTACAAATAATCCCTCACTTGATTGGAGGAACCGAGGGAGGGTGATCAATCTTTTTCCTTCACCCCCATCTGCCCTCCCCCATCGTTCGGCTGAGCTCACGACGAAGTCAAGAGGGAGGAACTAATTGTTTGAAATTCATCAGCCCATATATAGCAACAGCTACAGGCTCAAATTACCGTTAAACTGCAAATGTTTATCTATCTTATTTCTTAACTCCTCTTCATCCAGTGCAAAGCAGGGGTTAATCTCGATTAAACCAATGACATTCCCGTGATTATCCATAGGAATAGAAATACCCGCATTACGCAGCCATCGACCGAATAAATTAACCATGTCCTGTCTTGCGGTAGCAGGAGAGTTCTCCCCATCCATATTTTTTATCGGCGAAAATTCATCTTCGCGAAGCACTTCCATTATCACATCCTTCTCAACATATTTCATCACATCGAAGATAAAACTCTCAAATTTAATGGCATTGTTTGTCTCAGGATTGATCGTGTCACCTTTTTCGTCAATATAAGGCTCCTTTTTCAAGGCGGCGTGGAAAGGAAGGGCGTCTCCTCGGTGATATATTTTTTCAAGAAAATTAATATTAATCATGTGCACCGCGATGTTCCCTGCATCATATTTTAAAGTACCATCCCCGTTCCTTGCATACATATCCTCTCGGCTCAGTTCACTATATTCGATCACCTGTAAATGCCCATTGCTATGCACTACAATGCCGACCTTTTCCTCAGGGTGGCGCTTTTTAACGATTTTTAGTGATATTTCTGCTTCATTCTTCAAATGATGACCAATAAAAACCGGATCAGCAATCTTTATTAATGCATTATCCACCTGACAATAAAAAATGTTTTTAATACCACCTGCTTCCATATTTTTAAGAACGCCTTTCTCCTTGAGGGCAAGGATCATACCCCCGTGACCGTTTGGACTCATTACGATATTCGATTTAGAATTCATCAGTAATTTCCCGTTAAGGTCAACAGCAGGAAGCATACCCTGTGTGAAAAAACATACGCGCTTTGGATCTAATCCAAAGAATCGGTGTGACTGAAAAAAATCTTGCGTCACACGGTCGTTCGTTTCGCTCGTCATAATATACCAGGGAATGCACGTGTGATATTTTTGCTGAACTGCGCGTATTTTTTCCGCATGGAGTTGAAAGACACTCTTGCCGCTAATTGGTGCAATAGGAAGAGCCCCTTTTGGTCCATTGCTTCCCAGCCTTGTTCCATGCCCCCCGGCAACCGTAAGGACAGCAATCTCACTCCTTCGTAAAGATGCTTCTCCGATTTGTCCTACCCTTTGTGCAAGCTCCAGTTCAGAAGCATTTTTAGGAACGGTTATACGGTGAGGCGGAACTAAGTCTCCCTGAAGGGTATTTTTGGTTTTATGGAGATTGTCATTGAAAAGTTTATGTACAAATTGAATGTCAATAGTGGCTGTCTGTTTTAATAGGTGCTTCTTTCCGGAAGGGGTTATTTCATCCCACCACCTGAAAATATGGGACTGCCCCAATTCAAAAGCGTCTTTAATACACCTTTTATAGTTTGGATACTCTTTTTCCAGTGTTTCTCTATTTATCATGAAGAATAAAATTATTAATCTGTGTATATCTGCAAAAAATCAGCGTCCTGTTTACTTTAATAATGGTGAATTATATGCCAACTTCTCCTATACGGCAAGGATTTTTACATCATGTTTACTTTAACCCTTTTAGAAATTTAAACTTGAAATAAATCTGTAATAACAGTAACCTTAATACTTATTTATAACCAAAAAGGAAATTGAATGAAAAAATTTTTAATTATTATCTCTATCATCATTTGTTTCCTCATAGGAATAGGCATATCCGGGTACATTTTTATCAAAAGGACGACTTCGGATGAGGCAATAAAGAGTCGTTTATTAAGCGCATTAAAAGATTTTGGAGAAACAAAAATTGAACGTGCACACATGGATTTTTTGGAAGGGATTATCATTGATAACCTCTCTTTTGCAGGCACCTCCGAAGATGTACTGGGCAAGTCTCTTAAAATCCCCAGAATCGTTATAAAACATTCCCCGCAGAGCCTTCTCAAAGGACAGCTCAATATCAACAATGCGGTCGTTATTGCCCCTGAATTGACCATCGAAAAGCCTACGGATATTTGGTCACTCCTGGATGCATTCAAGGCGAACTTTGACAAGATTGAGATGCCAGCCTACATGGATATATTAAATCAGGGCGTCGAGATCCGGGATTTAAAGATTCATATCAAGGAAGATCCACAAACAAACAGTCCAGAAATTAAGTTGTCGGGTGTCGATATCACATTCCTTCCTTATGCGGGTTCTTTTAAAGATATTATCATCAAAGGAAACATAGATGATGAATTCCTTGGGAATTATTCTTTTACTATGAACCTGCATCCTAATGTTCCCAGTTTAGAAATTGAGGCAAACGCAAAGAATATTATGCTAAACAAGGAATTTTTGACACGATTTCCATACGTTGGCAAGATGTTATGGGATGATTATAAACCCACAGGAAAGATCAATGTGTCTTGCAGGGCAAGTTTTAATAATCAAAACAAGCAAAAGAAAATGGATTACGTCATCAACATCAATCTTAATGGTTTAGAAGCCATGTATGAAAATTGGCCATTTCTCATTTACAATTTGAATGGCGACGCAGAATTGAACACCGAGAAATTGTATCTCAAGGGAATTGTGGGTTATGTCAAAAGTGGAAACTGTACTTCCCAGGCCGAATTTAAGGGAGAATTCGACCTCTATGGCACCAAAAAAACCTTTGTGATGACAATTCCAAATCTGCTTGTAAACCAGGAATTATTAAGAAACATTCCCGCTTTCGGTGAACAGATATGGGCAAAGATTCGGCCTACTGGTCTGGTAGACCTAACCTACCAGTATAATGAAGGGGAAAAACAGGAAAGCAGTTACTTCCTGGCGGTAAATTGCAAGGACTTAGAAATCAACCCGATGGATTTCCCTCTTCCTATATCTCATGTAAACGGGCACGTCAAGCTGGGCAACAATATCATTTTATTTACGGATACGGGTGGCTTTATCCAATGCGGCGGCCAGTCCATTTTTACTGAATTGAATGGCGTCTATGATATAAAGAATGACCGAAAGATATTTAACCTCCACATACCGAATCTGTCCATCACAGAATCCCTGTTGAAAGATCTACCTACCAAGGGAATAGGCGAAAAGTTGTGGACAAATCTGAAACCCACAGGCAAGGTAGACATCATTGCCAATTTCCAGGGTTTTAAGGAAGAAAAGGACAACAATTATTCAATAGAGATCAACCTCAAGGACTGTGAAATGAGTGACAGAAAATACAATATTTTTTTCACTGGGATCGGTGGAAGACTGGAAATTAATAAAAGTCGTTTTTTAAGCAAACACATCGATGCCAAATGTTGCGGCGGGCATGTGGAAGGAACCTTATCCGTCAATATAGATACCGATCCCTATCAATACGAGGGCGAGTTGAATTTCTCAAGAATCATACTGGAAGAACTTGCCCAGAAAGTTGCGAAAACAGAAAAACAGTGGTCAGGGCTTCTTTATGGCAGGATTAAGTATCGGGGAATCGGTACCGATCCAAAAAATTTCTCTGCAGAAGGGCAGTTCAATGTAAATGAAGGATTTCTTTCAGACGTCCCTATCATCTTTACCGTCTTTAACTTTCTTAACCTGAGCTTACCAAAAAAAGAAAGCTTTCACAGCGCCCAGGCAAAGTTTATCGTCAAAGACGGTGTTATCCACATCGATGAAGGAAAAGTTTATAGCGACTCAATAGAACTCAACGGACGGGGAGACATCGACCTTAGTGGAAACCTACACATAAATATTGTCGCAGGGTTCAGCAGGGACTTTTTTTCTCAAATTCCTATTGTGGGAAAGCTGTATGACCTTGTTGTGGGAGGGGTGAGGAAGCAACTGACTATGGTAGAAATAGGGGGAACGTTTTTAAAGCCAGAAACTCATCCCGTACCGTTTAAACCATTCACCAAGTCGATTAAAAACATGTTCGATTTGTTACCAAAGGACGAGCACGAAACTACCACGACAAACACTCTGGAAAAGGAGGAACCGGGAGAAAAATAACCTCTGTTTATAACAGTTTAGTTTTTTGAAAACATCAATAGTTGAAAATGCCTCTGTGACGATATGCAGCGGCAATTCATGAATTACTGCTACATTGCATAATAACCATATCATTGCACATTATTACAGGAATTTTTCAAAAAACTAAACAGTTATCTCTTTTTTAATTTATGCTGGAACATTTTTTCTCGCCTAAGACAGTTGCTGTAGTCGGCGCCTCTCGCGAAGAGGGTAAGGTAGGGCACGACTTATTCAAAAATCTTGTCAGGTACGGATACAAAGGCAAGATATATCCGGTAAATCCTCATACAGATAATATCCTTGGAATTAAAACATATACTGCTCTTAAGGAAATCCCAGATAAGATTGATCTGGCTGTAATTGTTGTGCCTGCTCCATACGTGGGAAAGACCATTGACGAGTGTATTGAGAAAGGAATCGATTCAGTCATTGTCATCAGCGCCGGCTTCAAAGAGAGCGGCATTGACGGAGCTGCCAGGGAACGAGAGTTATACCAGAAGATCAAACAGCATTCTATACGCATGCTGGGGCCAAACTGTCTGGGACTGATAGACACACAGTCGGCCCTAAACGCCTCTTTTGCAGCCGACATGCCCGCACATGGGAATATAGCGTTCTTTTCACAATCCGGGGCGCTTTGCACTTCGATTCTGGATTGGGCGGTGAATGAATGCATCGGATTCTCTAAATTTATCAGCATGGGAAACAAGACAGATATCGATGAAGTAGACCTTATAAAAGCCATAGAAAACGATGCCCAAACAAAGGTTGTTCTCATCTATTTAGAAGGGGTAAAAAACGGCGCTGAATTTATCAATGCTGCCAAAAAAATAACTAAAATAAAACCGATGATTGTCGTAAAATCCGGGGGCACCACGGCAGGTGCGAAGGCTGCATCATCACATACCGGAACGCTAGCCGGCTCTGAAAACGCATTTGATGCGGCATTCAAACAATCAGGAATTCTCCGTGCAAAAACGATCGAGGAACTTTTCGACTACGCCAGGATATTCAGTTTTCAACAGCTGCCCAAAGGGCCACACATAGCATTGATAACAAATGCTGGGGGGCCCGGGATTGTTGCGGCTGATACGGTAGAGCGGTCGAAATTGAAAATGGCATCGTTTTCCAAAGACACTATTGATACCCTTCGTTCTTTTTTACCGGATATGGCAAACGTTTACAACCCTGTTGATGTGCTGGGAGACGCCAAAACAGATCGGTATAAATTCGTTATCGAAAAGGTTGTGGAAGATCCCAATGTGGATACAGTTCTTATTATTTTGACTCCCCAGGCAATGACTGAGATAGAAAAAACCGCAGAGGTAATCACTGAGATTTCAAATCGCACTGACAAACCTATTGTAACCTCCTTTATGGGTGGTAAACGGATTGAAAACAGTTTAAAGATTATGTGCCAAAGAAAAGTGCCAAATTATTCCTTTCCTGAACGCGCAGTGTCTGCCATTGAGGCAATGTATAAATATACCTTGTGGCAAAAACGACCAGCGCCAAAAGCAAAAATATTTGACGTCCAGAAAGAAAACGTGGTTTCTTTCCTTGCGAAGATGAAACAAACAGGCCGTCAACACCTTAACGAAGAGGAAGCCAGACAGGTTATCTCCGCCTATGGTTTCAGGATTCCCAAAAGCATCCTTGCTGCTTCAGAGCCAGAGGCGGTGAAGGTGGCAGAGGAGATTGGATACCCTGTTGTCATGAAAATTTCTTCGCCGGATATCCTCCACAAATCCGATTTTGGAGGAGTAAGGATTGGGATAAAAAATGAGATAGAGGTACGAATGTGTTTTTGCGATATAACACAAAAGGCACGCCGCCTTATGCCCGACGCAGAAATTAAGGGGGTTTTAGTGCAACAAATGATTACCGGGGGCAAGGAAGTTATTCTGGGAATGTCGCGAGATCCACAGTTTGGTCCCTTATTGATGTTCGGTCTTGGTGGAATCTATATTGAAATACTAAAAGATGTCTCGTTCCGAATAGCGCCAATTGGATTGAATGAAGCCGAAGAGATGATTCAGGAAATTCGTTCATTCCCGCTTTTAAAAGGCGCACGTGGTGAAAGACCCGTGGACATAAATGCCGTTGTCGATAATATTTTAAGGCTTTCCCAGCTCGTGACAGATTTCCCGGAGATTATCGAAATGGATATAAATCCATTGCTCGTATTCCCCGAAGGCGGTGGTACAATGGCATTAGACGCACGCATAACGATATCGCAAGCATAGCATATTCTCAAGCAAAAACTGACAAGAGGAGAAAAGCAGATAACTCCATCGGTGTATTGAAATCCTAAATCCAAATATCGAAACCCAAGATAAATTTGAATGGCAGATTATTTAGAGTTTAGAGTTTCGAGTTTCGAATTTTGGATTTTGGATTTTGGATTTACCAAATTGAGAAATAACATTTGAGACTTTATACAATATAAACCTTATACTGATATACAAACATATCAAAAAAGGGGGTTGCTATGATACCCATATTTATTGCCTCCGTTTCGCCTTTTTCCGGGAAAAACCTTATTTGCCTCGGTTTGGGGTTAAAATTCAAAAAAGACGGATATAAGGTCGGATACTTTAAACCGGTTGGTTTCTCACCCGTTGTTGTTGAGAATGTGCTTACCGACGAGGATGCCGTTTTTCTTTCTAAGGCATTGGAGGTAAACGACCCGCTTCAAACGATCTGCCCCGTAGTGTTAACTGACGACCTCTTACGGCGCTTAACGAGCGGCGAAGACTTAAATATTCGTGAAAAGACGATGACTGCCTTTCATCAAGCTTCTAAGGAAAAGGATATAATGATTGCCAGGGGTTTGGGAAGACTCTCTGGCGGCACATGCCTGAAATTCTCAGAATTGGATTTCATCAAAGAATCCCATGCGAAGGTAATCTTTATAGACAAGTTCCAATCCTATATTGATACGCTTGATGGGTTTCTTTACGCATCCAGGATGCTTGGGAACCAATTGCTTGGTGTAGTATTTAACGTCGTTCCTTCTTCAAAATTAAGCTACACACGAGAAATACTGATCCCGTTTCTCAAAAAGAATGGTATTACTACACTGGGCATTATGCAAAAGGATCCGATCCTTAGCGCCGTACCAATCAGGGAAATCATTAACTCGCTTAACGGAAAGGTGCTTTGCTGTGAGGACAGGGTGGATGAATTAATCGAACATTTCATGATAGGCGCAATGAACGTCGAAAGCGCCCTGAGCTATTTCCGCAAGGTCTCAAATAAGGCCGTTATCACCGGTGGTGATAGAAGCGATATCCAATTGGCTGCCCTCGAAACCCCCACAAAGTGCCTGATACTCACCGGAGAACTCTATCCAAACGCATCAATTCTTGGTCGGGCGCAGGAAGTCGGCGTGCCCATTGTAGTAGTTCGTGCGGACACTGCAAATACCTTAGAAGTCTGCGAAACCCTTTCGGGATATGTCAGCTTACATGACAAGTCCAAGATACGACGCGCCGCCGAAGTGGTAGAACGGGAAATCGACTTTAAAACAATTTATCAGCAACTGGGATTGTCAAAATAAAACAGGCTGATTTCGCCAGCGCTATATTACCCACAAAACACGCGAAAAAGACGAACGGAATTTAGCCATTTCCGTGTCTTTAGTTGGCAAATTGGAATCCCTGTGCTTTAAAATATTTTCTCGACAAAAATTATACGGCGACAACTCACATAACCTGGCGTAGCTGCACCGCAACAAATCCCCTTAAAAAGAGGGATGAAGGGGGGTTGTAAAAAACTTGCATAAGAAAGAAGTTTTTACGAGGTAATACCATACATCTCATTCTGCGATTTTTCTTCTTTTGTTGTAATGAAAGACTTCATGACCGTAATCGGGGAGTTACCTTCTTATATCAACGAGTGTAAGCTCTGAATCCAGAACAGCAAAAGCCATAGTTGAAATGCTTCTTGAATAAAGGTAAAATGCTGCATAAATAGAAACATAGCCGGATATTTCCAGATATTAGAATTATAGTAACAATTTACAAAAATTTGGAAATACACCCACATGAAATTTATTGAATCCGAAACATTGGAACTTAAAAAATCCACTTCTGAGATTAAAGAGGCGGTCATATCAATCGTGTCCATCCTCAATAAAAATCAGCATGGCGAATTGTTTTTTGGAATTAAAAACAACGGTACTGTTATCGGTCAGAATGTAACCGGAAAAACACTCCGTGATGTATCAAAATCCATTGCTGACAACATTGAACCAAAAATCTATCCTCACATAAACCGTTTAGAGATAAACGGCAAAACATGCATCAAAGTCCGGTTTAAAGGCAACGATATTCCCTATTTTGCTTATGGCAGGGCGTATATCAGGGTTGCTGATGAAGACCGGCAATTAAGCGCCAAAGAACTTGAAAAGCTGATTCTTGGAAAGAACAAGGATAAATTAAGATGGGATACTGAAATCTGTAAAGAAGCAAAGATCACAGACATAAGCGCAAAGAAAGTTAAGTCTTTTTTGAAAAACTCAGGGCTGAAATATGACACAGTCGGCAATGCCCTTGGAAAATTAAGGCTTATGTCTGATGGCAAGATACTGAATACAGCCGTAATCTTATTTGCCAAAAGACCTCAGGCATTTTTCCCCAATGCCCGCCTCAGATGCGCTGTTTTCGGCACAACAGACACATCGTTTACCATTGACATGCAGGATTTTGAAGGAGACATCTTCTACCTGATCGAAAAAGCTGAAGGATATATCCTGAAAAATATTCATATCGGTATGAAGCTGGAAGGTCTGAGGAGGGTAGATGTGCCTGAGATTGACAAGGCAGCGTTCGAGAAGCCATAATCAATGCCTTCTGCCATAGGGATTACCGTGAGTTTGATTCTGTTAACATCGCTGTTTTTAAAGACCGTGTTGAGATAAGGAGTCCGGGGCTGCTTTATGGCGGACTGACCATAGAGACCATCAGGACAAAGATGGTTTCAGAGAGAAGAAACGAGTTGATTGCAGAGATGCTTCATCGTGTTCATTTTATAGAAAAATGGGGCAGGGGTATAAAGCTTATACTTTCAAAAGAACCGGATGCCAAATTTAGTGAAGTAGGAACTAAGTTTATCACTACATTTATACGGAAAAGCTATTATGAGGGGAAGAAGGGGGTAGAAGATACTACCCAGAAAAAGGTCGGAGAAAAGGTCGTAGAAAAAGGCGGTGAAAGGTC
>Ga0209324_10000729_pt1 | contig 22708 bp, 27 predicted proteins | sample Rifsed19ft3_FD_184015 | JGI IMG/M metagenome (GOLD analysis project Ga0209324, IMG submission 184015) | Soil microbial communities from Rifle, Colorado, USA - sediment 19ft 3 (version 2) | ecosystem: Environmental > Terrestrial > Deep subsurface > Rock core/Sediment | place: Rifle, Colorado...
GTTTTTGTTTACCATATTATAGTCAGAGTTAGAGATCAATATCCCGTTGATGCTGTTTTTCTCGCGCTGTGGACAACAACTTCAAAATTAATCTTGCGCAAACCACGCGCTTTGCGGTAAACTGAATAACCACACAGGACATAGGTATTCACTGATGCCGTATGAACTTGGAAGAGTACACAAAAGAAAAACTCTGGCTTATACTTATGGAAACAGTCCACGCCGCGGTGATGTACCCAAGCCACAAAGCATACACGCGAGAAGAGATACTGCGCGAAAAACCCGACATAACCCCCGCTGAATTGGCGAATAGGCTGAACATGCCTTTCGGCGAAGCCCTAGTAATCCTACATGAACTGACAGAGGAAAGAAAAAGCGCAGCCTAGAGCACTTGGACGCTTGATGCTTTGAAGGCGATGAAAACTTCAGCGTTCAAGTTAAGCCCCATCTCACTGAAAGACCGTTTGGTTATCTGGACCGTGAAGGACCTGCCAACGTCAACTTTAAGTTTTACGAGCGAACCTAAATCCGAGATTTCGGTGATTCTGCCCTTAAACACGTTTCTGGCGCTGGACTCCACGGCGCTTTTAGATAAGATTATATCCTGGGGGCTTATGAAGACAGAAGCCTCACCTTGCCTTTGCGCTGTCACTTCGATTTGCACGCCGTTGCCAATGTCCACGAGTGTTGTGCCTGCCACTGTTGCCTTGGCGGTTCCAGCAAAAGTGTTATCAACAGCAGCGAACCGCGCCAAGTTCTTGGAGAGTTTGCCGAAAATCTCTGCTGGCGCTCCAACCTCAGTTATTTTTCCATCACTCATTAACGCGATGCGCTGGGGCAAAGTCTTAGCCTGAAACATGTTGTGCGTTGCCATAACAATGGTGGTTTTCAGTTCGCGGTTCACTGTAGCGATTACTTCCTCGACGATTGAGGCGTTTTTGGGATCCAAGTTTGCAGTGGGTTCGTCTAAAAGAAGGAGTTTAGTCTTAAGGATCAAAGCCCTGCCTATCGCCACTCTTTGTTGTTCTCCGCCTGACAGTTTTCTTGCAGACCGTTTCTCGAAACCCTCTAACTTCACCAGTCTCAGCACTCTTTTTATTTCTTCATTACGCACATCTTTTGGTATTTTCCTTATTTTTAGGCCATAAGCAATGTTATTGTAGACTGATGTGTCGAAGAGGGTTGTTTTTTGAAAGACAAGGGTGCTTTGCATGCGCATTTTCTCCGTGTTTCTTGCGGTGACTGTGCCGCCTTTGAATTCGACTTCGCCGTTTGTAGGTTTTTCGATAAAAGCTAGAATTTTCAGCAGGGTTGTTTTTCCCGACCCGTTTGGTCCCAAGAGCGCTAGTATTTCGCCTTCGTGGATTTGCAGGTTTATGCCCTCTAGTACTGTTTTGTCTCCAAAGACTTTGGTCACGCTCTTCAATTCAGCAGTTATTGTCATCTTTTAGTCGCTCCAGTGGGCCTATTGTGGTGATCTGCCTAACGTGAACAGCATCTTCGCTTTTCGGGCTGTGATTATTACCATGTTTATCACGAAGACTATGACCATTAGTATTATTCCTAGAGCTATGGCTAAATCAAGTTCGCCTCTTTGTGTATAACGCGAAATTGCTGTTGTCAAGACATCGGTTAAGCCTGCTATGTTGCCGCCAACCAAGAGCGCCACGCCTAACTCGGCTATTGCTCGGTTAAAGCTTGCAATGTTGGATAAAAGAACCCCGTTTAACGCTTCTTTCAAGACAGCTATGGAAGCTTGTGATTCTGAGGCACCCAGCGTTTTGGCTAAATTCATTATTTCAGGGTCAACCGCTTCTATGGCTGTGGTTGCTATGCTGATTAGTATTGGCGTCACAAGTATGGCTTCGCCTAGTATTATGGCGCCTGGCGTGTAAAGCAACTCTAGAAATCCTAATGGTCCGCCCTTCGAAAAAACGAGATAAAGAACTAAGCCCAAAACCACTGTAGGTATGCCTATCAAAGAATTGAAAAATCCCTTGACTACGGTTTTGCCTCGAAAGTCTCTGAGGCCTATTAACATCGCAATCGGCGTCCCCCAGAGCATGGCCAAGATAACGGCGATTCCGGAAAAAAAGAGGGAGCGATAGACGATTCCATACAGTGTGGGGTCGCCTGAAATGATTAGTTGTAGCGCTTTTGCTATGCCACCTAGTATGTCGACCAATACTGTTTCCTCTAAGTGTAAAGCTCTGGATAATCATTTCTGTATTGCGGTGGACATTCTGAGCCGTCGAAGAAGGCAGCGCTTTGTATCCAACTGACTATGGATTGGGGCGCGTTGTCCTTTAGCGGTTGTACTGTGCCGTAGAAGAGGCTTTGTCCGTAGTCAGCCTTGCCGTAGTCTTCTATGAACTGTTGTGTCTCATCTGAAACCAAGTATTGTATGAAGTCCATTGCGTCATTGTAGTTGATTTGGGAATGGAGAGTCTGGTTGGCGGGCACGGTTTGGTTCACCGCCATGACACTGTAAACGTTGAGCAGAGATTTCTCTTCTGTTAAGAGCGCAACTAAGGATATTGTGCCGTCTTTCGAGAATTTCAAGAATGTGCCAATGTCTGAGAGCGTGTACGCTGACTTCTGGTTAGCTACGTTTAGCGTGTCACCCATTCCTGAGCCTACGCTTGCGTACCACGGCTCTGCGGATATCAGCGTGTAGTTGTAGCCTGCTGCTTTCCAAAGACTCTGTTCCTTGGAATGTGTGCCAGAGTTGTCGCCTCTGGAGACCCAGACTTTGGTCTGCCCAGACTGATCAGTGAGGCTTTCTCCGTAGGCTACTATGCTTTTGAAGGCTTCGGTTGCGTTTTTCCCCGAGAGTCCCGCTGGGTCAGCATCTGGTCCTACGATGGTGAAGAAGTTGTAGGCGATTATTTTTCTGTTTACGCCATAGCCTTGTTCGAGGAAGGTTTTTTCCATTGATGGCGAGTGGACGAGGATGACGTCGGCGTCACCGTTTTGTGCGTGCTGGATGGCTATGCCTGTTCCTGCGGAGATTATGTTGATGTCTACGTTGTGGGTGGCTTCGTAGTTTTTCTCTATTTCGTCGAGTAAGCCTGTGTCGTAGAGGCTTGTGGTTGTGGAGATTATGAGTCTTCTCTTGGCGAAATATTGGAAGTAGGTGATGGTGCCTGCGACCACTATAATGGTTGCTAGTGCTGCGATTATGAGGAGTTTTTGCCATGTTTGCATTTCAAACACCGTTATGTTTTGTCATTCATAACGATTAACCTTATAAATCTTGTGCGCAGATAACTCTACACAGAATGCTCGCTCACAAGAAACACAAGCCCTCCTGCAAAGTATGGATAGAATACAACGGGAAACCCGTGCTGGGCAAAGGCGGCGCCGAAATTCTACGCGCAATAGCCAAGGAAAACTCGCTTTCAAAAGCCGCTGTAACGTTGGGCATGTCCTACCGTTACCTGTGGAACTATATACAAAAAACCCAGAAAGCCCTACAAGAGCCTATTGTGGAAACTTTTAAGGGCGGCAAGGCTGGAGGCGGCGGCGCAAAACTAACGGAGACTGGCAAAAATCTGCTCGATGAGTACACGCGTTTGGAGGGCTGCTTGAGCGAGTTTCTAGCCGAAACGAAATATGTGGAGGTGAAAAGTTTGAAGTTAAGCGCAAGAAACCTTCTTAAAGGAAAAGTGACGGCGGTTGAAAAAGGCGTTATCACGGCGAAAGTTAAAATTCAGATTAAGGTGCCCGCGATTGTTACAGCGGTGATTACAAAAGAAGCTGTTGAAGACTTGGACTTAAAAGTGGGCGACGAAGTACAGGCTATTGTGAAGTCAACAGAAGTAATGATTGGAAAATAACCCGTCTTATTCGACCACGTAGCGGTAAGCCACGTGCTTGCCCGCCGTGGAGCTTTTTCTTATTATTTTCAGTATGTCGCCTGGTTTGGCGCCTATGGCTTTCACCGCCGGGTCGGTGGATTTTATCTGCGGCATCTGGTAGGGCTGAACCTTGTACTGCGCGAGAATCTGTTCTTTCTCTTTCTCGCCGAGAATTTCGTGCATCGGAACCAGCGCATGCTCGAAAATGTCGAACACTGGGAAAGACTTGAGCAGGAGTTCCACGTTCTTTTTCTTGGCGCCTTGCTTAACCGCGTGCGTGTAACGTCCTTCAGTGACTACGATGGCTCTGTCAATTTCCTTATCTTTCATAAACTTGTAAAGCGCGTTCATGGCTGCAATGCCCACCGTTGGCTGATTCAAAATGCACCAGACGATGGCTTTTTCTTTTTCTTCTGGGATTTCGATGATGTAGACTAAGGCGTCTTCATGTTTTTCTTTCTTGATTAGCTTGTATTTTCTGAGTTTGATTAGGACTTCAGCCTTGCGTTCTTCCACTGTTTCGCCTTTAATGCTCAAAGCGCAAACCTCAACACATAGAATACTCGAAACCTAAACAAAACCTCAACCCTTAAACTTTATGGTTCGAAAGGTGACGATGTTTCCCGAAGTCTGTACTATTGGTCAGCTTTTCGCATGTTTAGCACATCCTTCAAGGCAATGGTGTTTTACAACAAAAATTGGTTTTTTAGGGAAAGATAATGCGCGTTTTAACTTTGAGTCAGCATCCGAATCTCGCAAATTCGCGATACAGATATGAACTTCATAATTGATTTATGCCCTTGCCTACGTAACAAGCCTCGTTCGGCGAGATGTTAACATGTCTAGTCCTCATTTCGAAAAGTTTCTGCTCGAAGCAGTAGATGAAGGTCTGGCTTCGCTAGGCGAATCTTCGAAGCAAGCAATCTATTTTCACATAGAAAAAACCTTCAACATTCAGAAACAGGAAATCCCCAATAGAATTGAGGCTTTTACTTGTGCAATAGAAAAGATTTTTGGGCTAGGAGCCACTTTTCTGGAATCGCTAATTTTGAAAGGGCTTTACGAAAAGGCCGGTCTAAATACCAAAGAGGGTTCATTTAAAGATCTTGCCTTCACCGAAACCGTGATTGCGGTCAAACGAATGATGGAGCAGTAAACATATGCGAATGCGCAGAAAAATGCTTGTCATAATGGTCATGATGAGTATCGTCATGACTTTGACCATGTATGCCGCTTCACAATTTATCCTCCTAGGAAGTTTTGCAAGATTGGAGGAAAAAAACGTCCGACAAAATGTCGAAAGAACCCTTAGTGCCTTGTCTAATGAACTCTCTGAATTGAGTAGCAAGGTTGGTGACTATGCGGAGTGGGATGAAACTTATGTCTTCGTTCAAGACGCAAACGACAATTACATCCAGAACAATCTTGACGCAGCTACTTTCGCCAATCTCAGAGTCGACCTTATCTTGTTCATCAACTCTTCAGGCCAAATGGTCTTTGGTAGGGCTTTTCAGCAAGGAACGGAAACACCGGCTCCGCAGAGCCTATTGGAGCTAATTTCCGCCAATAACTTCCTTTGGTACCACTCCAGCGTAGAGAGCAGAATAACTGGGGTTATTCCTCTTGCGGAGAATCCACTGCTAATTGCCTCAAGGCCTATATTGACAGGTCAACATGAGGGCCCAATTCGTGGAGCTCTAATCATGGGGCGTTACCTTGACTCTGAAGAAATAGAATATTTGAGTCAAACAGTTCATTTGCCGCTCTCTGTGAGCCGCTTTGACGATTCGCAGGCTTCTTCCGACTTTCTAACAGCATGCTCATCACTATCGAAAGAGACGCCAGTCTTTGTGCAACCATTGAACGCGGACTCAGTTGCTGGATATGCCCTGATAACGGATGTTTATGGAGACCCTTTTCTTGTGTTAAGAGTAGACATGCCTAGAGACATCTATAAACAGGGAGAAGCTAGCGTCATTTATTTTCTTGTGTCGCTCGTAGGTACTGGTATGATCTTTGGCTCAATAGTCATGCTGATACTAGAGAAGCAGGTGCTGTCTCGGATGGATAAACTCGGGCATGACCTCAGAAGCATAGGCAAGAGCGAAAACGTCTCAGAGCGTTTGTCATGGAGCGGAACGGATGAACTGTCACTTTTGGCTGAGGCGATTGACTCTATGATGGAAGAACGTCTTAATGCTATCGCACAATTGGCGGCAATGGTTGGTCACGACTTGCGCAATCCATTGACAAGCATCGCAAGCGCCGCATACTACTTGAGGATGAAAATAGGCCCCGAAATGGGCACTAAGGTAAAAGAAATGCTGGATATTATCGATAAAGACGTCGAATACTCGAATAATATTATAAATGATCTCTCGGAATACTCAAGACCAATCACGCTAGAGCTGATGGAAAGCAACCCAAAATCAATGGTAAAGGAGGCTTTGGCGCTTGTGAATATCCCTGCAAACGTTAAGGTGGTGGATTTCACAGAGGATAAGCCGAAGATAAAAGTTGATACAGATAAAATGAAGAGAGTCTTTGTTAACATAATTAAGAACTCTTTTGATGCCATGCCTGAAGGCGGAAAGCTGATAATAGAGAGCAGAGAAAAAAAAGGCAAAGTGGAAATCGCCTTCACCGACACTGGGGTGGGCATGACGAAGGAAACTTTAGAAAGAATCTTCACCCCATTGTTCACAACAAAAGCCAGAGGCATGGGCTTCGGTACGGCTATATGTAAACGGATAATAGAAGCGCATGGTGGAAAAATTTCCGTTGAGAGCGCTGTTGGAAAAGGAACAACATTCATATTAATTATCCCCGTTAAGCCCATGTTAAAAGGAGGTGGCAAACTTTGAAGGAACGAGCCAGAATTCTTGTTGTTGACGACGACGAAAGCGTGAGAAAGACGTTTTCAGCCATATTGGAAGATAGCGGATATATCGTTGACACTGCAGAAAGCGGGAAAGAAGCAATCGAAAAATCACACAAGAGCTTTTATAATGTTGCGTTGATCGATATTCGGCTTCTAGACATGGAAGGAACAAAACTTTTGGCTATGATGAAAGAAACCACACCAAAAATGCGAAAAATAATCATCACCGGTTATCCCACGCTGCAAAACGCTGTTGACGCTGTAAACAAGGGCGCAGACGCCTATGTGCTTAAACCACCAAACATGAATGAAGTGCTCAACACAATTAGAGAACACCTACAGAAACAGGAGGAAGAAAGGAAGTTCAGTGAAGAGAAAGTCACAGGGTTCATACAAAGACGTATAAGAGAAATAGAAAAAGAAAAACCCAAATAACCCAATTTTTTACTAAACATTACGCTCTTAATTCTCGGTTTGGCGAAGTTGCAAACAAGCAGCCTTGCCGCATCGGCGAGGGTTGGCTAAATTTTAAACTCGCAGTGCTACGTTTTCTGTGTATTTTTTCATGGTTTCGGCGAATTCAGCTATGGTTTCCGGCGGGTAAGGCTTTAGCGTCTCAAATTTCTTGTCCAGTGTATCGTGTGGCACGAATTGTTGGAACGCGTGTGTTTTTGCGCCTTTTACGATTTCGCCTATGCACGTCACATCTTCAGCCGTAACCAGTTCTGGCACTGCTGTTGTCCTGAACTCGTACGCCACTTTCCCAGTCTTCAAAATCTCAACAGTACGCATCAGCCCATCCGTGTCTTCAGCGCCTAATTGCCTGTATTTTTCCAGTGAAGTTTTCACGTCCACAGCCACGTAATCCACATAGGGCAAGCACTCTTCCAGCACTTCGGGATAAAACCCATTAGTGTCCAACTTAACCATAAAACCCCGCGCTTTCAGCTTCGCCAAGAACTTAGGCAGTTCCTTATGCATTGTTGGCTCTCCGCCAGTCACCACAACCGCGTCCACGTACTTCTTGCGGCTTTCCAGAATTTCAAGCGCCGCGGCTTCCTGCAGAAAAGGCGGCTGCGGATTCACGACTATGCGCCAGTTGTGGCAGAAAGGACAGCGCAGGTTACAGCCCGGCGTAAAGAGCACTGAGGCTACTTTATTCGGATAGTCGATGAGGCTGATTTTCTGGAGTCCACTAAACTTCATAGGCGCATCACTTTCAGGCTGCTAAAGGCACGGCGGTCATCACGACGGATTTATCGAAGGTTCTGCGAATGGCAAACTCCGCTTGTTTCCCGTCGTTCCACTGGTCCACAGGCCTTAGATAGCCGACCACGCGCGAGTAAACCTCGCAGGCTGCGCCGCAGAGTGGGCACTGCTTGTGCTCGCCGCTCGTGTAGCCATGAGTGGGGCATATGCTGAACGTCGGCGTCAAAGTGAAGTACGGCAAGCGCGAACCCCAAGAAACCTTCCTGATTAGTTCAGCCGCGGACTGCCACGAGGGAAGCCTCTCGCCTAAGTAAATGTGGAAGACGGTGCCGCCCGTGTAAAGCGTCTGCAGGCTTTCTTGATGTTCTAAGGCTTCGAACAAATCGCCTTCAAAATCTACGGGCAGCTGCGAAGAATTCGTGTAGAAAGGTTTGGCACCGTTGGCTACGTGTTTCTCATTAGCCGCAATTATGTCTGGATACTTCATCTTGTCTATGCGTGCCAGTCTATAGGATGTACCCTCGGCAGGCGTTGCTTCTAGGTTGTAGATGTTTCCCGTTTCTTCTTGAAAGTCAGCAATCTTTTCACGCATAAAACTAAGCACTTTTACGGCGAAACCTTTTCCTTCAGCCGAAGCTATGCTGCATCCTAACAGGTTCAGTACCGCCTCGTTCATGCCTATCAAACCTATTGTTGAAAAATGATTCTTCCAATATTTTCCAAAGCCCTCTTTAACGTAGCGGAGATAACGCTTCGAATACGGGTATAAACCGTTTTCTGTGAAGTTTTCGAGACCTTTCCGCTTTATTTCTAAGCTATCTTTGGCTGTTTCCATGAGTTTTTCCAAACGTTCAAAGAATTCGGCTTCGTCCTTTGCTAAATAGCCCATCCTCGGAAGGTTCAATGTTACGACGCCTATCGAGCCCGTCAACGGGTTTGCTCCAAAGAGACCTCCGCCACGCTTGCGGAGTTCCCTGTTGTCTATTCTTAGACGGCAACACATGCTTCTAACATCTTCGGGTTTCATGTCTGTGTTTATAAAATTGGAGAAGTAAGGCATGCCGTATTTTGCTGTCACTTCAAAGATTTTTTGGGCTATCGGCGAATCCCACTCAAAATCTTTTGCTACATTGTATGTTGGTATTGGAAAGGTGAAGACCCTGCCTTTAGAGTCGCCTTGACTCATTACCTCTGCAAAGGCCATGTTGAACATTTCCATTTCTGCTTCCATGTCGCCATAAGTCGCGTCCAACATTTTTCCGCCGAAAACAACTGATTCATTCTTCATAAAATCTGGAATCGTCAAATCCAAAGTCACGTTTGTGAAGGGCGTTTGGAAGCCCACACGCGTAGGAACATTCATGTTGAAAAAGAATTCCTGAAGCGCTTGCTCAACGTCTTTTTGGCTTAATTTATCGTAGCGTATGAACGGCACCAAGTAGGTGTCAAAGCTGCTGAAGGCTTGCGCCCCAGCTGCTTCTCCTTGAAGCGTGTAGAAGAAATTGACCACTTGTCCGAGAGCAGTTCTAAAATGTTTTGCTGGTTTGCTTTCAATTTTTCCAGAGACTCCGCCAAATCCTGAAAGCAATAAATCTCTTTCGTCCCAGCCGACGCAGTACGGTCCCAAAACGCCCAAGTTGTGGATGTGCATGTCTCCTGAGAAGTGCGCCTCAGCAATGCTCGAAGGGTAGATCCTCGTTATCCAGTACTTGGCTATGACCGCGGATGAAAGGTAATTGTTCAAGCCCTGCAGCGAATAGCTCATGTTCGAGTTCTCTCTAACCCGCCAATCCTCAAGGTCCAAGTACTGATCCACCAGATCCGCGGAGCTCAGGAGCGCAGCTAACTCCCGCATGTCTTGATGCTGTTTCCTGTAGAGAATGTACGCCTTAGCCGTGCGCGCATGCCCATTCTCAATAAGCATTTTTTCAACTATGTCCTGGATTTCCTCAACAGTGGGCACACCGTCTTCGCCGAAGCGGTTCTTGAGTTCAGCCATCACTTGGTCGCTTATGCGCTTTGCCTGTTCACGGTCTTTTCCGCCCACGGCTTTGGCGGCTTTCCAAACAGCGTTTGTTATACGCTCTTGATCGAAGGGTTCTAATCTACCATCACGTTTTCTGACATACGTCATTTTTTCACCTCAAGGAGCACACGCCTGAAGTCCTCAGGCTCTTCAAACTGCTTGTAAACGGAAGCGAAACGAATGTACGCTATACGATCAAGCGTTTTCAGGTACTTCATGACTAAATCGCCGATTTCTTGCGAAGTGATTTCTTCTTTGCCTTTCAGCATGAGGTCCTGCCTCACTTGACCTGCTAACGCGTTGATTTGATCCATTGTTACGGGTCTTTTCTCGCAGGCTTTCTGCAAGCCGCGGATTATCTTGTTCACGTCAAAACGTTCAAGCTTGCCGTCTTTCTTTCGAACCATGAGCTCCACGGTTTCCACGTACTCGTACGTCGTGAAGCGCTTGCCACAGTTGATGCATTCTTTGCGTCTGCGCGTGGTGTTCTCTGGCGAATCGCGCGTTTCCAACGTTTTGAATTCCTCAGACCCACAGTACGGACACTTCATGTTTTTTCACGGTGCATACGTTATTTGGGCACTTTCGTGTATACACGAATATAGTGTTAACAAGATATCTTAAACGCTACGCTTAGCGCATATATAAACTGTTTCCACAGCAATTTTGAAATAGTCCGCTAAACGCTCCGAGAAAACATCGTTGAATTACACATAATTACAGTAATTAAAAAGCAACCAAAAAAGTGCTTTTTGAGAAAAAACCTTATTTTCGGGAAACACAGGAATGCTTAAAATTTTCTAAAACAAAACCACACCAGCATTAATAGTAATTAACAATGGCGAAGATTCTGCTAAAGCTATTGGTTAGTCACTTTTTTCTCGATGGAACCAAATATAAGTGGAGAAAATTGGAGATTCAAAAGAAAAGGTTTCAAGCTTGTTTCTTGGCTACGTGTTGGTCTATTGTGTCTAACTCTTTGATGCGGGTTTCGATGAACTCGGCGACTCTCTCTTCACTGTAGCTCTTTTCTTCCTTTTGCTTCTTCAACTGTTCTCTAATGGTTTGAAGTAGTTTCTCTACATCGAAGGGCTTCATGACGTAAGCGTCTGCGCCCCTGTTAACTGCAGCCACCGCGTTGTGGAGTGTTGGGTAGCCGGTGACGATTATTTTTCGCATTTTCGGTTTAGTATCGCGCATTTTTGCTAGGAGTTCTATGCCTTCCATGTCTGGCAAGCGAACGTCAATCAATGCCAAGTTGTAGAATGCTTTCTCGCTTTTCTCTATGGCCTTTTTAGCTGTGTCCACTGACTCAACGATGTATCCTTCATCTTCAAGGATTGTTTCCAATACTTTTCTTATGTTCTCGTCATCATCAACTATGAGAATTCTAGCGGTTTCATTCATGCGTTCTCACCTCCACCTATTTTTGGTTCTAATTTTATCGGAATAGTAATGCTGAATAAACTTCATTACGCAGTGATAAAGCATTTATGAACCGCTGATATGAATTTTTAGTAATTGCACTCTGAAAACGAGGAAAGTTAACTGTCGACAGCTTCTGCTTCATGATATTTTTTAAGAAAACTTTGCTTAGCGGCATTCACATATTCAATAAATTCAAGCGGGTCACTTTTTTCCATTATGAGCGGTTGTCCAATCTTTGCGTACAAGTTTTTCATGATTAGAATCTCTATGAATCGAGCGCCTATACCAAAGATTCTTTCAAGCCCCGCTTGAAATTCTTGGAGGTTTTCTGAGATTTTGTTTCTTGTCACGTTGCTGGTTTCGACATGGAAGTAGATTGATTGTTTTGCTGATTCTCCCAGAGAGGAGAGGGCTTCGTCTATGGCGATTAGCAAGAGTTCATCGAAGGCTTTGGATTTTGTTGTCAACTTCTGATCCTCACTAAGTTGAATTCCGTAATAACGCTGAGGAGTATAGCTTGTAATAGGATAGGCATGTGCATTTAAATTTAATCCCTACTTCGGGCTTTTTAGGTGCTAAATCGGAATCGGAACTCAAATCAACCTTAAATTTAAATTTGTTTTTTTCCTCTGTGGATGCTCTCCTTCATTAAACTCAATTCTTTAGCATAATCCATCAGAGCCATCCGCAAAGTCTCACTTTCGCTCGTGCCCAACCTCCTCGCTAACTCGCTCAAAATCTCCCTCTGCTCCTTACTCAACCAAACCTTAATCACACATTTCCGAGACATAGCATACACCACTTCATACAGACTAGAAGGTCCGTCCGAAGGACCTGCACGAGGACTAGCGAACGGTACAATTCGCCTTTTCACTTTCGTAGTATATTAGTTTGGTATCAGTTATGCGAGGTCGAATAGAATTGCCATGGGAAGACACGGAACAATACATCCGAAGCGGGCATCGAGATCCCGAAGAATTTCAAAAGGACACTCTCAGAACCATCACGTTGAACGAGAAAGAGGGAATCAAAGCCGTAATAGGCAAACCAAAAGGCAAACATGGCATGGAAGTCCTGAGCTATCTTTTTGAAAAAGGCAAGGGCTGGACAGTTGAGAAAGCCAAAGAATGGTTCGAGAAACACCACAACCCTGCTAAAGAGCGTGTCTACGCGGTTTTACCCTTCACGATCTCCGAGAAAATTCTGGAGAGACCTCTGCGAATACGCGGCTTAGCCATGACCACTGGCATGAGCAGAAACTTCAACATCTACACGCCCGAAGAACTGCAAACCTTCGCCGCCAAACTCGTTGACGCACCCGTTTACATAGAGCACGTCACTGCGTCTGATGCCGTAGGCAAAGTCGCCAAAACCGAATGGGATGGACAACGCTTATGGTACGAAGCAGAAATCTATGATGAAGAAGCAGCGGAGAAAATCCGCAAAGGTTTGATCAGGCACGTGAGCGTCGGAGCAGACTACGAAACCGTAGACGTCATTGACGGGAAAATCCCTCATGGCTTGTGCAACGCTGAAATAAGCTTGGTGGCTGTGCCGGGCATATCAGCAACCAACATCCAAATCATGGAGAAACTACAAACTAAGGAGCAGACACTCGAACCCATAATAGCTGGCGAGTACATTCTGGGTTTCTATCAAGAGGCTTCAGCTTTCCTGCCCGAGCATTTCAGCACTGTGTGGCTTGATCGGGAAAACGGCGTTTTAGCCCTAATGGGAAAACCGCGGCAGCAACCAGAAGCTCAGCGCACTCAGGCGATTTTCTTTTCCAAAGAGAAGATGTGGGACCAGATCAAGATTCGGGATTGGCTCTCGCTTCACCCAGACTACATGATTTCCGCTTCAAGCCAAAACCTCCCAAGCAAGAGCGATTTTTCTGAGAGCCTTTTCAAAAAGCCAGCAGAGCCAGTGATACCAATAGGCAAAGCAGTGCAGTTGATTGAGGCGGTTCTGCCAAGCCCCCTTATCCAGCGCAGTTGGAGTCTGGGACCTCAAAGAATGTGCCAAGAACTGCGCAGGGTTATCGTGAAACTTCGAAGCCTGCAGGATGGTCACGGTGATGACCGTGAGTAGCTGAGGATGAACTCGGCGAAAACGAAGACAAATTTGGAGTGAATGAGGAAAAATGACTGATTTAACCGGAAAAAGCTGGATGGCAATAGGCGAAACAGACGACCCCAATGCTATCATAGAATCCTATGAAGCCGCTACATCCGTAACGAAAGGCGACCCTGTTTACTTAAGCGCCGACAACAAGGTTTCCCCCGCAGCCGCAGCCCAAGACTGCATAGGCGTAGCTGTTAAAAGCGCTGCTTCTGGCGAACAATGTCCCGTTCTGATTCAGGGCAGAGTCAAAGTCAAGGCTGGCGGAGCCATAACCCGCGGCAAAGCGGTTTACGGTGCTGACGCCTCAAAAAGAGTGTTGCAGTTGGCTGACCAAGCCGTGAACGAAGGTGGAACAGCGTCTTACACAATCTACTACAACCGCAAGCTCGGAACAGCCCTAGAAACTGCAACAGCCGCAGACGACTTGCTGTTCATCCAAGTGTAGAAGGGATTTGCCATGAAACCGAGACTTTTTGAATCTTTAATGCAGCGAGACGGCGAATTCAAAGAACACATTGAAAATCTAAGGCATAAGACGAGTGTGCATCCGTTTCTGAAGCGTTACTGCGAAGTCGGCGTCAGAGAAGGACTCTTCAGCGACGCCGTAAGCGCGTTAGGACGCTTGCACGACACGCTTGTACAGGCTGCTTATCCCGAAATGATAGGCAGAAACATCATCACAGTGCGGCCTACCACCGAAGCGATGGAGCGCTTTCCCCTAGACGAGAAGGCTGTGGCTTACCGCTACGCGGAAGGCGCAGCAACACGCTTAAGCGGCAAGAAGAACAGCACGGTCGACGTTTACACGAACGTTCTCTCCGAAGCTTCAGAGGAATGGACCCGCGAGTTTCTGGAAGACGCCACGTGGAACGTCATGGACAACATGGTGGAAAAGGTCGGCAGAGCCTTAGGCGAAGAGGAAACAAATAAGATAGTAGCGTTGTACGGAGCTATCGCTGACGCGGATTTGGCTGGCGGAGCGCCGATAAACCAGGGCGGAGCAGCCATGAACTGGAACGGTCTGGTCAAGCTTCACAACGCCGTCAGAGGGGAAAACTGGAGACCAACAGTCTTAGCCGTAAACGAAGTGCAGCTACATCAGCTGCTGACGGATGACAAGTTCATCCACGCACAGTACTTGCCAGCGGGACAGACAGACTTGGAGCAGGGAACCGTTACAAGCGTTTTGGGCATGCGTGTTCAAGCCAGCACTCTGGTACCTAATGGAGTTGCCTACGCCTTGGACACGCGGCTATCGTCAGTAATGCTGCTGAGACGGGACATAGCTGTTGAGGACTGGGAAGACATAAAGAACGGCAAATACGGCGTTAGGGCTACGACCCGTTTCGGCGTGGGCATTCTGCGCAGCAAAGCCATCGCGAAAATGACCAACATATCAAACATGTTGTAAGCTGACGGGAGGTAGGGCGGGAAAAATGGCGAAGTATGAAGGCAAATGTTCCTTGTGCGGCAAAGCGCATTATTCTGACAGAAAGGGCGACATTGTCGTCTGTGACTGTTGGAAAAACTGCCCTATGTGCGGAGCTGAAATGACGCCCTACGCGCCTGACCTCGCCATGAACACTTACGGCTTTGACGACAGAAGAGACCTTGCCGTGCTGATGGTGTGCACTCTTCATTCTCCACTTTTTTTTAGCACTCAAAAACCCGTAGAGGTTGTCTGCACATGAGACGTTTAACCGAAAGATTACATTTGGCAAAAACCGTGCTCAAAGAACTCAGTAAGCAGCCTCTTTGCCGAACAGAACTCGAAAAACGAACCGTCCGAAAGTTTGGCACTCACGCCACTTTCGAGGGCATATTCCGCTACCTCGTTCAAAGCGGCTACGTGCAGAAAAGCGAGCAGAAACACCGCGCCGCCTACATGATAACCGAGAAAGGCGCTAAATTCTTGGAGGCGCTTTAAATGAGCAAGGTGCTGCGCCGATTAACCGACGCTTTCTCGCTAAAGGCGAAAAGCGGATACGCTGTTCCACAAAGAGCGCTGGTGTATGAGACGCCTACTGTTCCTTTGACCGACGTGATTAGGCTTTATGAGCGCGACCCCACGTGCAAGGCAAGCGTTGACTTGCTGGCGGCTTCGGCTGTGGGCGCGGGGTTCTACACGACAGTTGACGAAAACTACGAAAAAGCAGGAGAAGCCAAGCGCATCGTGGACAGGTTCAACGAAAACGTCAACTTGGACGCGTTGCTCTGCGACATGGCACGAGGGCTGATTGCCTGCGGAAACGACTTCTGGCTTAAACTAACACCCGAAAAACTAACGGAGCTGCACAGGCTGCCCGTAGACGCGGTGGAACGCATCCAACAAACCTTCATAGAAGAAAAAACGCTCAAAATTCCGTACAAAGTGGAAAGCTACAAGCTGCGGCAGGCGTACGGCGGCGAAAACCTCACCGCCGAAGCGGTACTGCATTGGCGAATAAACTGTCTTGACTTCTCTGGCTACGGCACAGGCGTGTTGCAAGTCCTGCTGCACTCGTTGGCTTTCCAATCAGACAAGCGTCCAGCTTTTGCGTGGATGAAAGCGAAAATAGAGCGAATTATGCCGAGGATTTTTGAGAAGTACGCTGGACCAGATGTTTTAGCTCTGCTCGAAAGGGCGGATGAGGGAACCATTCAGAAGTTTGAGCAAGCCATCAAGAACCGCAGCGAAGAAGGCGCCTGGCTCTTCTACAGCGGAAAAGGCGACATACGACCAGTAACGCTTGACCCTCGAGCGCGTTTTGAATATTACGTTGACCATTTGATAAACCAGTTTTACCTCGGATGCGAAACGCCTCTGCCGCGGTTGTTCAGCACGCCAGGCTTTACGGAAGCTTCGGCGAAAGCAGCTTTGGAGCTGCAGAACATGCTCATCAAGCCCATTCAACGCTACATAAAACGCCAGGTTGAGCGAGAACTTTTCGACATGGTTCTGGCACAGGAAGGCGTGGACGCGACGAAAGCGCAGGCGCGTTTGCACTGGGGTTTTCCCAAAACACAGGAAGCCAGCATGACGGATATGCTTAGGGCTGCTGAGCTTGGCTTTATCCGCCCTGAAGAGTTCCGCAAGAACGCGGTTAAGCTCGGCTGGGAACTGTGGGAAAAAGCGCAGCCTGAAGCTACTGTGGATGGTGCAAAGCAGTGAGTTACGAGGCGGATGGAGATGACTGAGGTCGCTTACGGCAGGTACGATGAGGCGTACAGGGCGATTCACAGCGCGTTAATGAACCTTACGGCTCCGCCTCCAAGTAGGAAAATAACCAAGCTCGCCTTCACCTGGAACGTTGACGGCACCTTAGCAACCCTAAAGGCGTACGACGGAGTAGAAGCAATCTTCACGTTGACGTTCACGTGGGATGCGGGTGGTATACTGAAAGAGGTGGCTCGAACATAGCCAGCCTTGCCTGACTATGCGAGAAACCATGAATAAAAAGGAGGAGTAAAAGTGGAAAAAACAATGGATAAAGTAAGCTGGAAAGCCAAATGGCGAATAGACAAGTTTCGCGACCACGAAAATAAAACATCGAAGGCACTACAAGCGGGAATGTCAATGACAGAAGCACTGCGACTATTCGGCGACTCGCACATCGGCAAAGAAGAATGGGAAAACAACGTTGCTTTAAACGAAGGTCTCGGCGAACTCATCGACATAATCTGCGGGCTTGGAACACCGACGAAATGGGATAACAGCAACGCGCGTCTTGGTGTTGGCGACAGCAACGCGGCTGAAAGCGCATCGCAGACGGGGTTGCAAGCATCAACAAACAAAACCTACAAAACTATGGATACTTCATACCCTACAAGAACGAATCAGACGGCGGAGTGGCGGGCAACCTTCGGCTCAGGCGACGCTAACTACGCGTGGGAGGAATACACTGTTGTCAACGCTGCAAGTGATACGGGCAAAAACCTGAACCGCAAAATTAGCAGCAAAGGCACGAAAGCTTCGGGCGAAACTTGGACATTAAGCCTTCAAATAACATTCAGCTAGCAGGGCGGTTGTCACTGCACACAGACAAGTTAACGCATCACGGTTAAGGAGGTGAGAAGTTGACTATTTGGGGATTCAACCAATACATCGTAAGAGGTCGATACACCGACCTCATAAACGGTACGGTATTTCAACTAGTCAGGGACTCGGGTGCGCGTGCCCTTTTGCTTTGGCAGCACGACTTTAACACGAACCGTCAAACGATGACTGAAGCACAGATAATCAATGCTGCACAATTGTGTAAACAGCACGGTCTTGACTTTTGGTTAGTTCTGAAGTACGATGTGGCAGCAGCGAGAAGTATTGTTGCCCAGCTTGGAGACCTCTGTAATCATTATGAAGTGTGCAAGGAACCGCACATATCGGGATACTGCAAGTGCAGTGCTACTGATTACCCCAAGAAATGGCGAGACGTTGTAGTGGCGTGCAGACAAGTTAACCCGCGTGCTTTGTACGGTGGTCCTGTAGCTGGCCGACCCCGCACTCGACGATCATGGTTCACAGAATGGTTAACTCAGTGCAAAGACCTGATTGACCCAGCGAACACGTTCATATCATACCATTGGTACGCGCACTATTCGGGGAGACTTCCGAGCCAAACAACGTTGACACAGAATGCGCCGCAAATCCAAGCGGACGTTAAAGACCTGAAGCAACTATGCAAGGGCATCGTAGGCCGCGAGCTACCCGTGGCGTTAACAGAGTTCAACTGGACCGCTGATCCGAACGTGACAAGGTTGGACCAGCAGACAACGTTTATGGCGAAGTGGACTAAGGCGGCCATGAAAAGTTGTCTTGCAGCTAACGCGTACGCTGCGTTCTTCTGGAATCTTGGAGGCGTCTGGGAGAACACTATGAGCATAATTAAGCCTGCACCAGCCTACATCAAAAAGCCGCAATATAACGCAATCAAAGAATACCTGCAGAGCGTTTCGGGTGTTTAGCCTTGGGCAGCGGTTTCAACTTTTTCACCAACGTCATCGACAAGACGCCTGGCACTGCTGGCAGCTGGCAGGACGTTGACGTAAGTGGCAATGGTGTACCAAGCGGAGCCACAGGCGTAATACTTAAAATAGTTAATACAAGCGCTACAGGACGAGCTGAAGCCCGCAAGAATGGCAGTTCAGATGATTTTGGGTTAAACTTACCCGCCAATTATTTTCGCTTTGCTTTCGTTGGGCTTGACGAAAACAGGGTTTTTGAGGCTTACGTTGGAAACACGAACATCAAAATTTACCTAATAGGTTACTGCGACGAAAATTGCGGTTTTTTCACTAACGCAATTGAAAAAACTGTTACAGCTGATGATACGTGGCGAGACATTGACGCAAGCGGAGACATTCCCGCAGGTGCGACGGGTGCTGTTTGTTGCCTTTACAACGACAGCACTTCAACAGATTATTACGTTGGAATAAGAAAAAACGGAAGTATAAGTACGCTGACACGTGGACGATGCACGTACAACCGCCGCTATACATTTCAACTCTGTGGAGTTGATGGAAACAGAGTTTTTGAAGGTCTCAGAGGTAATACTGCTGTTCATATTATGCTTATAGGTTACACCAAAAATCCAATAACGTTTTTCACTGACCCAGTTGACAAAAGCCTCTCGCAAACAAGTCAGTGGACGGATATTGATGTTACAAACGACACCGACCCCGCGGCAGATGGCGCAATACTCTTCATGAGAAATAGCTCTTCAAGCACTAATCCTTATGGAGATAGTCGAAAAAATGGCAGTTCAGATGACCACTCAACATATGGACGTTTCGCTTATAATGAATGTCGTGGCGCAGCAGTCGGATTAGATGCTGGGCAGGTCTTCGAGGGTTGGATAGATAACACTGTTCTTGACTTTTACCTGATTGGCTACTGCAAGCCTTCAGCGATTCTTAAAGAAGTCACTGATTCCGTGGGCCTTGCAGACAATGTCACCGTAAACAAAGTCTTGCAGATCACCGAAACCATTAATCTCGTTGAAATCATTCAAGCTGGAGTTGGAGGCACCAAGAAAACAAAGCTTTTCCTAACCTTGGGCGACATGGCTGTGCAGCTCACAGGCGAGTAGAAAATCTTAAATTTGAAACGCATCTAAAAGAATAATGGCGCAGGACATGCCGAAAAAACAAGCAGTCTTATTATGTGCGTGTGTTCTCTTAAGCGCGTTGCTGATAGTTGGCTTTGGCGCGACAAAAGTTTCAGGCTGGAGCAACGACAGCTACAGCGGTGACCCGGCACATCCTGGTTATGGCACGCATGACTGGATAGCGGAGCATGCCCTAAACTGGCTGCCACCGCAAGAGAAGCAGTTTTTTACAGAGAACCTTGTGTGGTATCTTTACGGCACAGAGTTGCCTGATAACAAGAACACGCCAGGCGGTGTAGGTGACGCAGCTGCGAAACATCACGTTTACTTCTATGCCAACGGGACGGTACAAAACAACGCCTCGGCAGTTCGTGCTGGGGAAGAGTATGAGAACGCTAAGCAGGCTTTTGTAACGGGCAACTTCAGTGCTGCCGCTATGCACTTAGGTATGGTGGCGCATTACATCGGGGATTTGGCTGTTTTCGGGCACGTAATGGGCAGCGCCACAGCATGGGGAACTGAAATACATCACAGCAGCTACGAATCCTACGTGCTTTCTCGGACGAATAATTACACGGACGACTTTAACGATTTTCTGGTTTTTGACGAGAACCTGAGCGTGACTTCTGCTTATAACGCTACGGTAACACTTGCATACGACACCACCTTCGACGGAACTGGAAATTTAAACTGCACTTGGATGGACCAGCACTACGACTGGAGTGACTCAACGTTTAAAAACCGCTGCGGCGAATCGCTGAACCTCGCGGTAAACCTAATCGCAGATGTACTGCACTCGTTTTACACCGAAGCCATAATTCCAGAGTTTCCAACATGGATAATTCTGCCACTACTTATTGTTATTACATTGTTAGTTGTAGCGATGAAAAAGAAAAGCTTGTTCATTAAAGGCTTGACTTAATTGTTTTGGCTAAAACACTTTCTTTAGAAGCTTTTTTAGTTAAATAGGCTTTAATTAGGCTTTTTTATTGCGAAAATTGTTTAAATTCGGCTTATCCGCCTTTTTTTGTTTGTGAGGTTGACGCTGTTTGGCAAACGTATCCCTCAACGATGTGCGAGACACGATTAATGTCAGCTCTGCGGATGTTCCAGACGTTAAGCTCATGAAGATGGTCAAACGCGCCGAGGTTACGCTGGAGCTGGAACTCGGCAGGGAAGTGGACTATAACGCGTGCACAGAAGCGGAAAAAGAGTTCATCACACTATTAGCCGCCATATACGCGATTTGCTATTTAACAGGCGGTTCCGCGGTTGGCTTAAGCTTCAGCGTCGGAGACCAAAACGTCAGCGTCATGGACAAGGCGCCGCCCTTAGCCGTGCTCCAGCAGGAGCTTGAACGCATTTTAAACGGGCTAAAACAGCCCGTCGTCAGGAGCGCATAAGCCCGTGGGGAAAGTTCCAGATGCCTATTACCAGTTCGTAATGGATTATGCTCCGTACGTTTACGTCATACCCGAGTCTGGGCCAGACCAAGAATGGGGCAGAGCAGCGTTCGCCGCGGCTTTCGCCGTTGATTTTCTCTTCGAAGCCTACTTCGACGCAGAGTTCGACGACCGAAGCGCTGAAATAGAAAGCAAAATCGTGGAGCTCGCAGATTGGCTACTCACTCAACAATGCACTGAAAGCGATAAACAAGGGTACGGCGGATTCAAAAGCACCGAAAACAGCACGCACTATTACGCCGTTGACGCGTGCCGCGCGGTGCCTGCGTTGCTGAAAGCCTACGACCTAACGAGCAACGCGTATTACTTGAACAGCGCCAAACTGGCGGGCGGCACTTTTCTCTATAACATGCAGCACAAGCCCAGCCAGCTCGGCGTTCACGACAAGTATTACGGCGGCTTCGCAAGAGCCGTAACCATCACGGACACGTGGCTCAGGCAGATGGATGTTGAATGCCTCTACGGGCTTATTGCCCTAAAAATGCTCTGTGAATCAGACCCAGCCAACAAAAGCAAATACGAAACAATGATGGCAGACGCTACAGGCTTTTACCGCCAAGGCCTCGAAGACTTCTACCTTTATTATGATCCGCCGCCCAGCGGAGACGCCAGCTGGCACCGCACCGGCACGAGTGACAGCGTGGTATTCGATGACTCGTTGGCTTACGCACTGTTAGGCCTTTACGATTATGAAGGTTGGAGCACTACGGTGCAAAAGGCGTACACGTTCATCAACGTCATAGGTCCGTCGCCATTGTATCCCGCGTACAACCCGGCGGTATGCTGGGCAGGCTACATCGACGTTGTGGCGAGGACACCAGCCTGCGACTATTACGACAACGTGACCTCGGGAATTCTCTCGCAGATGCGCCGAGACCATGACAAGTCTGCTTATGAATTCAGCGTGAACGCCATCGATAAGCATCAAAGTGAGTTCATGTTTTGGGGTGCCAAACAAGCGGATTACGGTTTTGTAGAGAACAAGCAGGCTATGGCTACTGTCTGCTGGCTTTCACAGCTGTTCCTAAACTATGAGGCGCCGGCAACGCGGTTCACGCAGATATTGAACGGCAAAGGCGAAAACCTAACGCTTTTCCCGATAAAGGAAGCGGGCGAACGCACAGCCTACGGCGAGGGCATAGACGTAAAAGCCATAGTCTTGCCAGCGAAAGCCGAAGAGATTCTGCTGGAGCCAGGCTACGTCACGAATAATTATCTTGTCATCCATGTCTTCGCGCCTGTGCGGTGCCGCGACAAAATACGCAGAAACGGCGAAGACTACGAAATCCTAAACGTGCAGGAATTCGCCTTCAAGGGCGAGACTGCCTACCGCAAAGCCATGTGCAGGAGGTTCATAAATCAATGAGCGAGACAGAAGACGCGGCCACAACAGTGGCTAGGCTGCTTAAGACGAAGATGCGCGTGGTCAAAGATGACGGCGGCCTTGCCAGCATCAGCATCACCAGCGAGTGGCAAAACACTGAAGCTTTCAAAGGCTTTGATGGGCAAGTGACCGTTGGCTTGGCTGAAAGCACAGACCAGAAAATCGAGTTAAGCGGCAAAACCCGAAGGCGCCTGTCGCTTTTGAGAGTTAACGCGTGGACAACCGAAACGCCGAGCGCAAACGAAGCAGG
>Ga0209324_10000732_pt1 | contig 22669 bp, 20 predicted proteins | sample Rifsed19ft3_FD_184015 | JGI IMG/M metagenome (GOLD analysis project Ga0209324, IMG submission 184015) | Soil microbial communities from Rifle, Colorado, USA - sediment 19ft 3 (version 2) | ecosystem: Environmental > Terrestrial > Deep subsurface > Rock core/Sediment | place: Rifle, Colorado...
ATAAAAGCGCCCCGGAAACTATTTATACATTGTTCGGCGTCAGCAAGAAAACGTACAAGAAGGCGGTAGGCGCCCTTTATAAAAAAAGACTGATTACTATTGAGGACAAGGGTATTAGGCTAAGCACTAAAAGTGACAGAAAATGAAAATAGCTCAATACCTATGAATGATTGTGGCAGATGGCCGATCGCAATCGCTAAACCATGCGTTATGTGAGAAAAAATGTATGAATGTTGATATTGAGCGAAATTTAGGTGAGCAACCCATTGCGCAAATCATGGCTGAGCATAAACATGATTAGCCAACAACCGAACAATCCCCTTCACGGAATCACGCTGGAAATGATTCTCACCCAGCTGGTAGAACATTATGGTTGGGAAGAAATGGGAAGGGCCATCGATATCAGGTCATTTAACAATGATCCAAGTATCAAGTCCAGTTTGAAATTTCTGAGAAAAACTCCCTGGGCAAGAAAAAAAGTTGAAGATTTGTATTTGAGGTATACAAAGCGTTTTTGAAATAAACACAAAAAGTAGGGATTCCAAACAAAAACGGTACAGTTTCAGAGAAGTAGTCAATAGTTAACACCATGAAACCCTTAAGAAGGATAGTAAACTAAACTGATGAAATCAAAGACCAAAAGAAATCGTAAGAATACATAAAAACACATCAAGAAGCCCCGTATTTTTCATAATAAAGAATCTTCTGAAGGTCAAATCGTGGTCTCTGTGGCGGATCTTCGGCAGGATAGCCTATGGGAAGTAATGCTACGATCTCTATGTTCTTTGGGATTTCGAGTATTTCTTTGACTTTATTATCATCAAACCATCGTACCCAACACGTTCCCAATCCCAGCTCAACGGCTTGAAGCACCATATGTTCAATGGCAATATCCGTATTCCCTGTGGCAGCAATCAACAGATGCCATTTAATATCGGCGTTCATTCCACCCTTTTTTAACGACGGGACAAAGACCTCGCGGGTCTTTGCAGGGAGGGCCCCGGCTGTGATGAGTTCATCAATCCGTTCCGGAAATTCACCAAATGCCTTTATGTCGGCACAACAGGCAATAATGACGGGAGCTTGCCCGACGTGCCGTTGATTATACGAGGCTGTCTGCAATTTCTGCCTTGTTTCGGCATCTTTTATCACGATAAACCTCCACGGCTGGGTGTTAGAACCCGATGGGGCAAGCCGTGCACCCTCTAAAAGTTGTTGTATCAACTCATCAGATACAGGGTCTGCTTTGAATCTTCTGATACTGCGTCGTTTCTGAATAGCCTCTTTAACGTCCATAAGTTTTTATAATCCCTCTACCTTGTTTTCATGTTAAATTGAGATATTTTGGGTCTTCCTTCGTTTACACCACATACATACCATAAAATTTGTCAGATTATTTCACAAACCTTTCAATATTTCAAGGTTTTTATGCTTGACAATTACATTCAAATAAATTCCAATAACCAAAAATTTTACAGCTAAAAGATATTTGGAATTCAGAAACCTATTTTGGTGAAATTATGGTAAAAGTTATTATTAACAAATCAGTTCTGGAACTTATCGAAGGTGATATTACAGAGCAGGAGACAGACGCCATCGTCAATGCGGCAAATTCCAGCCTTCTGGGTGGAGGCGGCGTTGATGGGGCAATCCATCGGGCAGGAGGTACAAATATATTGGAGGAATGCAGGAAGCTGGGTGGATGTCCAACAGGGGAGGCGCGAATTACTACAGGAGGAAATTTAACAGCGAAATACGTAATTCATACGGTAGGCCCCATTTACTCCGGCGGTAAACAGCGCGAGGCGGAACTCTTAGCCAGCGCTTATAAAAACAGCCTCAGTCTCGCATCACAATACAAGTTGAAGAGTGTTGCATTTCCATCCATTAGTACTGGCGCTTATGGGTATCCAGTTAACGAAGCTGCTATGGTAGCCTTAAAAACAGTAATAAACTATTTTAAAACACACACCGACATCAAACTGGCACGTTTTGTTCTCTTTGGTTTGAAGGCGTATCAGGCTTACGACAAAGCTTTACAGGAACTCGTGAAATAGCAATGGATTAGATATCTCTGTAATTTACCTTAACAAATAAGTTTAAAAAGTAACCACAGATTTCACTGATTACACAGACAAATATGGACAATCTCTTCGCTACAAAAGATTTGTGAATTAGCTTTTAAAACAGATTTCTCAGATTTTTATTTATCTGAGGAATCTGTGGTTTCAAGTTTTTCACTTTAATATTTTGCCCCATAGTTCCATGTTTACTAATAAAAAAGAGATCATTCTTAATATCAACCGGATTATCTTTTCGAGTCTGGATATCCGGGAAGTTTATCAGACGATGAGTAATGAACTGCTCAACGTAATTGATTTTGACCGACTGAGCGTTACTCTCATTACCGAAAATAATAACTTGTACGAAACCTTTGTGCTGTCAAAGGATTATGAATATACAGAACTAAAAGAAGGCGTCCAGTATCCCATGGAAGGAAGTTTAATGAAAAGGGTGGTTCAATTCCGTCAGCCCGTGATCGTGGAAGATACGTCAAAAGGTCGATTTCTTACGGATCCCGTATTATATAAAGAGGGAATTCATTCGAGATTGGGGTATCCACTTGAACATAAAGGACGCGTAATTGGCAGTGTAAATTTTGGGAGCAAACGAAAGGACTACTACTCAAAAAAACATATCACATTTTTTTCGCAAATCGCCCCTCAATTAGCCATGGCAATCGAAAACACGCGGCTGTTCAACAGAATTAAAGAGGCTGAAGAAAAATACAGAACCGTCATTGAGAGTTCACCGGATATTATCTTTGAGTGTACAAAGGACGGCGAATTTCTCCTGATGAGCCCTTCTGTAGAAAAGATCACCGGCTACGCTGCAAATCAATTTTATGAAAATCGAGGCTATGGACTCGCCCTCTGTCACGAAGAAGATCAAGAGAGTCTGCATCATGAGATTTTACAAATACTAAATGGGCAGAACAATAGTCTAATGGACATTGAATTTCGGGTTATACATAAGCAAGGTCATGTCGTATGGTTGTCCCTTGAAATGCTTCCTATGAAGCAGAATAATGACATAATTGGCATCGAGGGATTTTGTCGAAACATTACCGAAAGGAAAAAACTGGACGAATTGAAGGATAACCTGATCCGTGACGTTACCCATGAACTAAAAACGCCTGTTGCTAAAATAGAGATGGCTATCGACATGTTTGAACGTGCTATCACATTAGGGGATACGTCGCCACTGGGAAAAGGCTCACAAATACATGAAATCTTCAGGAATAATATCAACCGACTAAAAAACTCCATAAAAAATATCCTTGATATATCCAAGTTAGAATCGGAAGTGGAACCATTAAAACTATCTGATATCTCAATTGCCGATCTCATCCAACAGGTAGTTCATGAGCAAAAGGATTCTGCTAGCACAAAAAACAATGTCCTCACACACCAACTACCTTCCGGTATTCCCGTTATCAAGGCAGACCGAGAGATGATATATCATTTGATAAACCACCTGGTGAACAACGCCATAAAGTTTACGGAACAGGGAAAAATTATTATAATGGCAAGGGTATGGTCCGATGTCGTAGAGGTAACGGTGGAAGATACTGGCAGGGGATTAGACGAGAAAACACGAGAACGAGTATTCGAGAAATTTTATAAGGAAACCCCTTCGGCGTTTGGATCGGGAATCGGTCTCGCCATCTGCAAGAATATTGTACAGAAGCATAAAGGCAGGATTTGGGTAGAATCAGAAGGAAAAGGGAAAGGATCGCGGTTTAAATTTACCTTACCATTACTTGTGGACACCAAACAAAAAGTTACGACAACCCCCAAATAATCTTTTCATGGGAGTGAGAAATAATGAAGGAATTGTTAATAGTAGAAGATGACCTGGAGATGCAGGAATTTTATAAGGACATGTTACAAGGAGAGCCATTTACCGTCACCATTGTTTCAAATGCAGACGAAGGAACGAAAAAGATAAAAGAAAAAATATACGATTTGGTAATATTAGATATTTTGATGGAAGGGGTGACGGGAGATAGATTTTTCGCCTTACTGAGAAGGGATAGCCGATATAAGGAAGTGCCGGTAATTATGGCCTCTGCTTTGGACGAAAAAACGTATCGATGTTTCCAGGCATTAGGAAATGTTTCATTCCTGGAAAAACCATTTAACAAAGAAAGGCTTTTAAGTGAGATAACAATGAGGTTTGAAAGTAAGAAATAGAAATGAAAAATTATTCCTTTGTAGAAACGCACTGTATTGCATCTCTGCATGTTTTATTCATTCTGTCTCTTCCTTAAGTTTTCCGACTGCTTCTTTGACGACCTTAAATGCCAAGTCGACTTCGTCCTTGTATGGTGCGCTCTCATTGATTTCCATTGACCATAGCATTTTACCTTTATTCGTATCAATACATTCCGCTGTAAAAGACACGCTTCCCCGCGCATAGACTGTCATGTCTGATAGTCCAAACTTGTAGACCTTACCAATGATCACAGCATCCACATTCAATATCTTTCCCAATGTGGCATAATCTTTCAATCTGACCAGTTCTTCTTCCTTAATATCTCCAGCCTTTATCTTACTTTTGACCTCAGAACGGCTTAAAATGCGATATTTTCCCCATCTGCGTAACTCGTCGGTCATAATATCTGCAAGCATCTCACCTGCATCAGGATTGCTTATTGTCTTCATTACTAATCCCTTCACTTCTTCATCCTGGATAAGTTTATCGTCAAAGCGCATGACAGCAAGTGTCTTTACACTGCGGTCTGATGGATCTAAATTTACATTTATCGTACTCGTGGAGATCGTCTTACATCCGGCACATAACACTGCCATCGACAATATGGCCAACCCGATTTGTCTTATCATAAGAGCTCCTTGAAAAAGTAGCGTAGAGACAGGTTTAAAACCTGTCTCTACAATGAAAATGTTATACATGCATTAATGTTGCATTTCAAAAAACTAAATTGATACGAGAAATTTGGCCCTTATTTCCTCTTTTTCTTACAAAATGCTTTTAGTCTATCGACTGAAAATGTGTTGATTACATCCTTTGCCTCAAGCCACCCCCTGCGTGCTATTCCCACCCCTAACTCGATCATCCACATCTGATCCAGATGGTGCGCATCTGTACTGATCGCAATCATGACCCCTGCTTCCTTTGCCTTCCGGCAGTGTATATCATTCAAATCGAGTCGATCATAGTAGCAATTAATCTCGAGTGCCGTCCCTGTTTCAGCACATGTATCAATAACTTTATCCAGGTTAACTTCGTAGCCTTCTCTTCTACTGATCAAGCGCCCCGTGGGATGGGCAATTACATTTACGTAAGGATTGCGAATGGCAGCAATCATTCGTTCAGTAATCTTTTCTTTTCCTTGTTTAAACCCGCTATGAATGGAAGCCACAACAATATCCAGTTTTTCTAATAATTTATCGGGAAAATCCAACGACCCATCGGCCTTAATGTCCACCTCTGTTGCCTTAAGTAAGGTAAATCCTTTAAAATTTTTATTCAGTTTATCTATCTCTTCTATCTCTTCAAGCAGTTCTTCATCCTTCAGACCATTAGCCACATGAAGCGATTTAGAGTGATCTGAAACCACAAGATATTTATAACCCATTCTCATGGCATACTCTGCCATCTCCTCAAAGGTAGGTGTACCATCACTCCAGTTAGAGTGGTTGTGGAGATCTCCCTTGATATCTGAAAGTTCGATGAGCTTTGGCAATTTCCCTTCCAGAGAAGCCTCTATTTCCCCTCTATTTTCACGCAATTCCGGTTGTATCCAATCCATGCCCAGTGTCTTATAGATATCTTCCTCCAGCTGACCCCCAATTTTCTTATCACCCTTGAAAATGCCGTATTCACTGATTTCCAACCCTTTCTTCTTTGCGATCTCACGGAGATGGATATTGTGCTCCTTTGAACCGGTAAAGTACTGCAATGCCGCACCAAACTCATCTTCACTGACCACCCGCAAATCTACTTGTACACCCTCTTCTAGCCGTACACTGCCTTTTGTATCTCCCGCCGCTAATATCTGCGTAACGCCACGCATATTCACAAATGACTTTACAATATCTGTACCAGCCGCACCGGAGGCGAGTATATCAATATCTCCAATGGTTTCTTTCATCCTGCGCAAAGAGCCTGCGGCCTGAATTTCCTTAATCTGGGAATTATGCTTCAATACTTCTATAATCCTTTTCACAACAGGAAATGCCATCCCGATGGATATGCGTTGCCGACTCGTTTTAAATAACTCAATCCCTTTAACAATATTTTCAATCTTCTTATCCCCGATCCCAAACAACCCTTTGAATTTGCCTTCTTGTAATGCCTTTTCAAGGTCGTTCAAACCTACAATTCCTAATTCTTTATTTAGCATAGCCACAGTCTTTGGACCTAAACCCGGTATCTGCATGAGGGTTATAGTATCTTCAGAAACGCCCTTCATCACTTCCTCATACTTGGACATCCTTCCCGTGTTAATATATTCAACTATCTTTTCAGCCGTGCCTTCACCAATACCGGGTATATCAGTCAATTTTCCTTCCTTTGCAAGCGCCTCTATGTCCTCGGTTAAATCACCGATTACCCGGGCGGCCTTGCGGTAAGAATTAATACGGAATGTGTTTTCCCCTTTAAGTTCCAGCACATTGGCAATTCGTTCAAATAATGCTGCAATTTCATGATTCTTCATACCTAAATCCTCATAAACAGGGATCAATTTTTGTGGATTTGCGGATTATACCAATAGCTGTAGAACACTTCAAATTTTATTTATTGACAGAAATAGGACATTTTTCGCATAATTAACGCCTGATTATAACCTTTGAAATTTTATGATAAGCAAAAAAGGAGCGATTTACCTATGGCTGAGCAGATGATTGGCATCATTGGAGGCAGTGGTCTTTATAACATAGAAGGAATCAAAGACATAAAAACGGTATCAATCGATACGCCTTTTGGCAAACCCTCCGACAGTTATACGGTAGGTACTCTTGAAGGCCGCAAGGTTGCATTCCTGCCCCGACACGGCAAAGGACATACGATCTTACCCTCGGAACTCAATTTTAGAGCCAATATTTACGGAATGAAAAATCTCGGTGTTGAGCATATCATTGCTGTTAGCGCTGTTGGCAGTATGAAGGAGGAAATCAAGCCCTTAGATATTGTTATTCCAGACCAGTTTTTCGACAGAACAAGGGGCAGAATCAGCACATTCTTCGGAGAGGGGATTGTTGGACATGTAAGTTTTGCCGATCCGGTATGCGAGACACTTGCCACTACATTGTTTAATGCAGCAAAATCGGCAGGTGCTCGGGCACACAAAGGCGGTACTTATTTATGCATGGAAGGGCCTATGTTCTCTACCCGTGCTGAATCAAATGTGTACCGGCAATGGGGTGTCAGCGTAATTGGCATGACCAACCTCCAGGAAGCCAAGCTGGCACGGGAGGCGGAAATTTGTTACAGCACATTGGCAATGGCTACTGATTATGATTGCTGGCACGTAGGTGAGGAAGCGGTGACATTAGAAATGATTATCGGGAATTTGAATAAAAACGCTGAAACTGCAAAACGCATCCTTAAGACAGCTATTCCGAAAATTGAGCAGAAGAGAAGCTGCGCATGTGCAACGGCAGCACAAAATGCCATCGTAACACATAAAGACCTGATTCCAGAGAACACCAAAAAAAAGCTCGATATTCTCTTTGGCAAATATCTGAGATAGCGCTGGAAACTACTTAAGCATAATTCCTGCTCCAAATCTCCCGGTTTCTCTTTGCTGATGACGGTATGAGAAGAAAACGGTATGATTGCAATACGTACATATTTTAGCAATTTCTATATTTTTCTCTGGAATGCCTGACTGGACAAGTTGCATTTTGTTTGCTTCCCACAAATTAAAATAGCTCTTACCATCCGATGTCTCATTGATACATTCTCTTTTGTTATTGAAAGCTTTAGCAATTTGAATGATAACTTCAGGACCTATTTCATAGCAACATGGTCCTATAGAAGGCCCAATCCCCACAAAAATATCATCAGGTGAACAATGAAATTTTTCCTTTAGTACCTTCACCGTGTTCTGAGCTACCACCCGAACCGTTCCCTTCCAACCTGCATGGGCCACTCCGATTACCTTCTTCTTCAAATCAAAGAATAAAAGAGGAACACAATCCGCCTGGAGAACCGTAAGACAAATATTGGGAGTATCCGTTACCATAGCATCTGTTGCATATACCGTCGTATCAAAATTAACTGCACCTCGACCTCTTAAGGCCTCTGTTATTATTTCAACATTACTGTCATGCACCTGCTTAGCTGTGGTAAAATTGTTTAATGGAATTTCCAGGGCTATGGCAAGTCGCTCACGGTTTTTGAGCACTATTTCTGGATTGTCACCGACATGAAATCCCAAGTTAAGAGAATCATACGGAGGATTACTAAAACCACCAACCCTCGTGGATACGAAATGATAAATTTCTCTATGGTTTAAAAGATTTTCAAAAAACCACAGTGGTAACGAGTTCAAGTGCCTTTCAATCATAAGAAAACTTCACCGCTACAAAAAAAAGAAGGGCGTTGAGCCATAAAAAACTCAACGCCCTTTCCTTCACCTATTAAAAATTACCGATCGTTAAACCACTAGACGGCCTTTTCACCTCTCTCGCCCGTACGGATGCGGAGCACATCTTCAATGTTCGAGATAAAAATCTTCCCGTCACCGATACTCCCCGTCTGCGATTCCTTTGTGATACATTGAACAATTTTTTCCGCTTCACTATCAGCAACAATGAGCTCGACCTTCACTTTTGATAATAAATCTACTCTGAAGGTTCTTCCGCGCCATTGTTCTGTTATCCCTCGCTGGGCGCCATGCCCTTTTACATCGGTCACCGTCATACCGGGATAACCCAATTCCTCCAATGCATCCTTCACAATGGTCAACCGCTCGGGTCTTATGATTGCCTCAACTTTTTTCATTTAAAAACCTCCTTCATAATTAAATGCCCTGATTCTCCAACCAAAATCATTGAAAAACGGGCCATTTATATTTCATGGGTATCTTACAATGGGTAATTAAGCCTGTTCAGTTTCATAATAATGGTACGCAATTTCCTTATGCTGGGAAATATCCATACCGGCAATTTCCTCCGCCTCGGTCGGTCTCAAGCCAACTGTTGCTTTGACAAACCATATCAAGAGCGAGGTAACTGCCATTGACCATGCCCATGCGGCCAGGATACCTATCCACTGTTTTCCCATCAAAAGAACATTTCCATAAATTGCACCATCAGCCCCTGCAGGGTTTACTGATGTATCGCTGAAGATACCCGTTGCCCATGCCCCCCAGGTTCCACCCATTGCGTGAACGCCGATAACATCCAAGGCATCGTCATAACCCAAGGCTTTTTTCATCTTTGTCACAGAATAGAAACATACCAAACCTCCTCCAACGCCTATTGCGATTGATGCCATAGGTCCTACAAAGCCAGATGCGGGTGTAATAGCAACCAGACCTGCTACAACGCCTGAACAAGCTCCAAGTAAGGTTGGTTTCTTGTGATGTATCCATTCCAGGACAGTCCAGGTAAATCCTGCTGCTGCAGCAGCCGTATTGGTAACTACAAACGCACTCGCTGCAAGTCCATTGGCAGCTACTGCACTCCCTGCGTTAAAACCGAACCAGCCAAACCACAATAAACCAGTACCAGTCATCATGAGAGGTATATTATGTGGCGGCTTTATCTCTTTCGGGAATCCTTTGCGTTTTCCTGCAAACAAAATCACGGCAAGACCGGAAGCGCCGGAACAAATGTGAACTACTGTTCCACCGGCAAAATCCAAAGCACCCAACTTAAATAGCCAGCCATCTGTAGCCCATACCCAGTGCGCTATAGGCGCATAAACTGCACTTGCCCATAATGGTATGAAGAACAACCATGCATTAAATTTAAACCGTTCCGCAAAAGTTCCTGTTATCAATGCGGGGGTAATAACAGCAAACATGCATTGGAATATCATAAAAGTTAAATGAGGAATAGTCGTTGCATACAAATCACTCGGCGCTTGCCCTACAACACCTGCCCCGAGTCCACACCATTGAAGACCGCCAATAAACCAGTTTCCCGGTGCAAAGGCTAAACTATACCCCCACAGTATCCACTGTACGCTTATAATGCAAATGACAATAAAGCTTAGCCAAAGCGTGTTCACCATGTTCTTTGCCCTTACCATACCCCCATAAAACAGGGCAAGGCCAGGTGTCATGATTAAAACTAACGCCGATGACGCAAGCAGCCATGCATTGTCCCCCGTATCAATCTTCGGTGCATCGCCTGCCATTGCACTTGATGCAAATAGCGCTAACATCGATAGAGCAAATATCGATGAAATGCCTATATAGGCTCCTTTTCTCATTTCTCTCTCCTTTTTAAAATTATAAATTAACTACCTTTCTCCGCACAGTTGCACACACAGAAATACATTTGAGCATACTGCCTTTCACCAATCGGACCGACAAAATCATAAACTATACTATGTCATTCAACCACCTCCGCTCTTAAAATTTTTTCATGAGGTAAATTAAGAATTATCTCAAAAGTCTTTTAAGATGTTGAGTTGATAAATACAGTCAATTCTCACATGGTCTGAGCTTTATCTCCCACATATAGCTAGCCAGGCTATCCATGTCTTTTTGTAGAAAGAGGGATGGTTCCTTTTCCTTCATCCGGTCAACAATACTCTTACATCTCCGTTTTGAGTACAGAAAAGAAACATCTGTTATCTTTGATGGGTTATGACAAGGCACACAATTGTTCATATAAACGTTTTCTGCGATGTTGGCTACATCTTTTTCTCCAATCTCTTTTAGTGATTTAAACTCAGCAAGCTTCCCCTTATCTATTTCACCTATCTGGTATTTTTTGAACAAATCAATTATCTTTTGTTCATCCACAGTAAATCTTTCTTCTTTTTCCATCTGCATTCTGTTAAATGCATGCAGGATATCTTCTTCTACCCATTTTTTGTGTGAAAATATGTATTCCAGGATATGACACTGACCGCACTTCTTGCTTAAAGTTATTTCCATACTTTCTTCAGAATGTATCACTGATTTTGGAATCCATTGATTATCTCTGTTTAACGAGATAATCAACTTTGCATCAGTGGGCGAACTTGCTATGGTTATACCATCGGCCAATGCAATATAGGGCATGAAACCCAAAAAATTTTTTACCCTTCCCACTTCTATCTCATTGTCATCATTGTAATAATAAATACATTTACTAATATCATCATAAGTTACCTCCTTAGGAAGCATATATGTTATTTCCTTGTATCTCTTATGATTTGTAATATTCCTTGCACCTTCGTCAAGTATTAATTGGATGTAAACTCGTTTATCTTTAATAATTAAAGATTCTCTCCGTACAATGCTGTCTTTAATATCTATCTCCTGCCCCTTTTTTTCCAGTATTCCATTGATGACGTAGTTTTGAGAAAAAACAGGAAAGGATAAAAGCACATTTATGAAAACTATCATCAAAGCGCTAAATTGAAACCTGAAGTTAAACATATAAGCTTTCTTTATTTTAAAATTTAATATATATCAATTATTAAATTTATTTAAACTCATCAAACAATCGCACAAAATGTGCCCTTAAAACCTGTAAATATTAATTATTATTCTAACATGTTTATTTTAAGAATATTGTGATTTATTTTATATTTATACACACTATTTTGCACTATATTTGCTAATCACCTAGACGGTTGATTTGCACCAAGAATACCATATCTAAATTATAAATCAATACTAAATTTAGTAACTTTATAATTCAGCAAAAAGAATTAAAATAGCTAATAAAAGACAGGAAAACAGGAAGAGAATAGAAAAGCTTGTTTATTGAACCTACCAAAGAGTCCACCATATGTTTAACTATAACCTATTTATTGAAAGTTAAGTTACAAAACGGCTAATCTTTGTCGTATTTTAGAAAGGATTATTTAATGAAGATATCTGCGTCTTTTAATTTTTCAACTACATTCCCGGATAACAACTTGTACCATGTTCATAAGTATCGATACCAGAACGTTCAATGTTGACAGGCACTCTCAATCCCAAGAGACGTTTTAAAACGAAGAAAAACAAGAAGCCCACCGTAAAACACCATGCTATTAGCGTAACACAGGCTATAAATTGGGCAAGAAGCTGCCAACACGAACCCACGATAAGACCTTTTACTCCTCCATAACTACCATCTGAAAAGATACCAACTGAAAGCAAACCCCAAAGTCCATTTGCACCGTGAACCGAAATAGCGCCAACCGGGTCGTCAATCTTTAACTTACTTTCAATAAAATAGAGGGAAAGCCTTGTTATTAAACTTGCGATAACTCCAATTACAATAGCAGCCCAATGCGGAACATACGCCCCGGACGCCGTAATTGCAACACAACCTGCCAGTGCCCCATTACAGGCCATAATAATATCCGACTTCTTTGTCATGAAATAGGAAAGATAGAGAAGGGTCACGGCGCCTGCCGCAGCAGATAAAAAAGTATTTACCGCTATAATTGATACACGAAGTTCAGTAACTGCAAGTGTACTGCCTGCATTAAAACCAAACCATCCGAAGATTAAGGTAAGTGTCCCAATCACGATATAAACCAGATTATGACCATGGATTACATTGGGACTGCCGTCAGGATTATATTTCCCATATCTGGGACCTACAAGCCAAGCCGCAATAAATGCAATCAAACCACCCATCCCATGCACTACCCCAGAACCCGCAAAATCCCTTGCACCAACTCCAAATGGCAATGTCTGTAACCACCCTTTACCCCACATCCAGTGTCCAAATATGGGATAAAGCACACCACACAAAAACACACTATAAATCATATGTGTGTGGAATTTAAATCTTTCTGCTACAGCACCCGTAACGATCGTACACGCGGTCGCTGCGAACATTATTTGGAACATCCAAAGAACGGAGGTATGTACATCGTAAGAATCCCCTAATAACAAAAAACCACTATACCCAATAAAACTATTTCCCCAAGAAAGTCCGGAAGCTAATTTCGAACCGCCAAACATAAGGGCAAAGCCAAATAACCAAAAAATGAGCGCACCGACACAAAAATCCATGAAGCTCATCGCAAGATAATTGAGCGTATTCTTTTTCTGGACAAAACCAGCGCCAAGGAATGTAAACCCTGCCTGCATATTAAAAACTAAAAAAGCGCTCAGGAGAGTCCAGGCAAAATTTACTGAAAATTTTAATCCCTGTATACTATCAGAATACGTATTTGAACCACTTGGGTCTCCAGCAAACACAGATTGAGCCAGGAAACCCATTAACCCACTAATTAAAACGAATACAAAAGAATACCTTTTCAATTTCACACTTTCATTAAAAATGGCTGTGTTGCCCTGCCAAAAAGCAGGGCAACATCAGCCTGGGTAAAAATCAACGGCAACAACTCCATTCAGATTGCGGCATCGCCCGACTCTTTTGTACGAATTCGATATACGTTTTCCACATTAAAAATGAATATCTTTCCGTCGCCGATACTACCAGTTTGCGATTCGCTAATAATAGTATTAACAATTTTCTCCACATCTGAATCTTTGACAGTGATTTCAAGCTTGATCTTTGATAAGAGATCAACCCGATATCTTCTTCCACGCCACACCTCGCTAATGCCTTTTTGACTACCATGCCCTTTTACTTCCGTAACGGTCATTCCTGGATAGCCCAGTTCCGTCAAGGCATCTCTGACAATGTTAAACTTCTCTGGCCTGATTATTGCTTCAATCTTTTTCATGAAAAAACCTCCGTCCATTGAATACTGTCTAATTACATTAAGTCACTATGAGATCTATTACTTCTTCTTCTCCGTCTTGAGTCTTGCATATACCCATCGGCCAAGCTTGTCTGAATAGATCTTTTCACGTCCTGCATCTTTACTCATTGCGTCCTCAAGCAGGGACAATTGTTCCCTCTCTTTATTCAAATCAATCATTGATTCGCCTACCATCGGGGCAATAAAGTCCTGCTCAATAGGATAACAAGGAGAACCGTGAATATGGGTGTCTACACCATCAGACTCCACAAGCTCAGACACCCTTATGCCAATCGTATATTTCAGTCCAAAGAATATCGCAGCACCCCATGCAAATGCCCATGCCATGGCCACCCCAGTTCCAATAGCTTGAGCAAGTAATTGCCAACCTGATCCTGTAATTAAGCCACTTACTCCGCCATAGGTGCCGTCGGCAAAAATGCCTACAGCAATCATTCCCCAAATACCATTAGCGGCATGTACAGCCACTGCGCCCAAGGGATCATCAACTTTCATCTTGACTTCAACAAGCCAGACAGCACCCCTCATGATCAAAGCGGAAAGCAACCCAATTATTGCCGCAGCCCATGGTGCGACATAGGCACAAGGAGCAGTTATGGCAACCAACCCTGCCAATGCACCGTTACATATGAAAAGCACATCTACATATCCTGTCATAGCCCACGTTAAGAATAACATAATAGAGGCGCCTGCCGCAGCTGCGATAAATGTATTACTTGCAACTACGGACATACGTAAATCTGTTGCGGCAAGAGTGCTGCCGGCATTGAAACCAAACCAGCCGAAGGCAAGAATAAAGGTTCCTATTACTACATACACAAGATTGTGGCCTGGAATAGCGTTGGGCGTACCATCAGGGTTATATTTTCCTTTTCTTGGCCCGAGTACCCATGCACCAACAAATGCCATAATCCCACCGATCGTATGTACACAAGCACAACCTGCAAAGTCTTTTACCCCAGCGCCGAAGGGAAGCGTACTTAACCAGCCTCCGCCCCACACCCAATGTCCGTATATCGGATAAATCAAGCCGCACATCAAACAACTATATATAATATACGGTACAAATTTCATTCTTTCTGCTACAGCGCCTGCAATAATCGAAACGGTTTTTGTAGCAAACACCATCTGGAAGAGCCAGAACATAATCGTTTGGACATCATATGATCTACCGCAAAGGAAAAAACCATCCCATCCTATAAATGAGTTGCCAAAATCAAGTCCTGGCACCAGTTTTGAGCCGCCAAACATCAAGGCAAATCCAAAGAGATAAAAAACTATTGCCCCAAGCGTAGAATCAATAAAACAATGTGCCATATAACCCAGCATGTTCTTTTGCCTTAAAAAACCGCCCAAAAAGGCAAACCCCGCCTGCATGCTAAATACTAAAAAGGCACCTAACAACGTCCACGTAAAATTAATTGCGTATTTTAATCCAACAATGCTATCTGAATAAGTTTCAGCGCCATTTGGATCTCCGGCTTCAACAATCCCAGAGTGTATTGTAAATATTCCCAACATTATAAAAAACAACCAAACACCAATTGTTTTTTTATTAAAAATACATTTCATAAATCTATCCCTCTCCTTACAAAATACTACCTTTTATACAAATTAATTACAATAATTAAATAAACTTTTTCTTTGTGTATATACCCACCTCCCCTCCGGTAAATTCCCAAACAAAATACTATGAAAAATGTGAATGTATGCAGCATTAAATCAAACAAAATATATATCAAAACTAATCTAAAAGGAGCAATAACTATTCCATATAACTTGCAAACAGTCTTTGTGAAGCTTTATTACATTTTTTAAAAATTTATAATTATTTTAGTTACTTGAGATACAACTTATTTTTAACATGCATAATTATGTAATATACTTACCTGTTTTAAATATTGGCATTCTTTCTACTTTCTAAGTATTTGATTAGTTTGTTTTACATATAACACTCTTATTCTAAAGTAGTTATAAAATATTTTTAAAACAATAAATTCAGAAACGCAACTTTGGTTGATTTCAGCCGTAATGGATAACTTCCTAAACTTCTTTACTTCTTTTCAAAAAATTGAAAATTCTTGTTTTATCTATATATTCCGTTATAATCTCGAAAATTTATCAAACCTGATTACAAAATTTAAATTTGTCATGTATAGAATTAATAAATATCATTTTAATGATTTTAAGTGTCAGGCAAATCTGCACAAGTCCAACTACGCAGTCGTAATTAATACGGCAGAAAAGGGTATAAAATACTCACCCGACTTCGACTTTTCAGAAGAATATTACCTATTAAAGGAACTTAATCACAACCAGATACCGATTGCCTACGATTTTGGACAGGGAGAGTTGTTCAGGGATGAAAAATTCCTAATCAAACAAAATTTTATTGTATTGCAACATGTCAATGGATACGATCTTGTAGATTATTTTGCAGAAAAGGATGTTGAAAATACAAAAACCATTGAGGAAGCTGTCAAATTGTTCATTAGTATTTGCGATCCATTACAATACCTTCACAGCAAACATTACGTTCATTGCGATTTAAAACCCGGACACTTGATTCTTAATCAAAAAACAGGGTTGGTACACCTCATCGATTTTGAACTATCCATTAAACGCGGAGGAATTATTAAAGGAATTAGCAAGGAATATGCGTCACCGGAACAACTGCAGATGCTAGCCTATCTCAAGGACTTACCCAGAAAGGTTTATTATGAGGCTATCTCTTCTACTATTCGACTCGATGGCAGGACAGATCTCTATTCTATCGGTTTAATTCTCTATCAAATAGTAACAAAGAAATTATGGCAGACGGAAAAAGTTTTACCCCGTCAAATAAACAACCATATACCTCAGAAATTGGAAGCAATCGTAAAGGAGCTATTAGAGGTAAATGTATCCAACAGAATCCCATCTGCGGAAGAACTAAAAAAAGCGTTGAGCAGCATCTGAATCATACACATTTTCATATACTTACGAAAAACAATGAAATACGTCATCGTGTCAGATATACATGGCAATGTGGACGCCTTACTCGCTGTAATTGAAGAAATTGCCGAAAAGGAAAATATTACTGATAACTTACTTATAGCCGGTGACATTGTTGGCTATGGCGCTTCACCAAATGAGTGCTGTGATATTGTACGGTTTTTCATGTATGGCAGAAAGAAAGTTAGTTTAGAACGTGTCTCTGAAATTATAGAACAATCATATCCCGACACCCCACAAAAAGCAAATCTGCTAAAGACAATTATATCATTAGAAAAAAAGGGTATAGCCATTGGTGGAAACCATGATAAAGAGGCTGCCGGTGAACCATCCCTTACTAGCGAGATGAACCCCATAGCAAAGACTGCGGTAGACTGGACAAAAGGGGTACTCACGAAAGAAAACATTAAATTCTTGCTAAGACTTCCTCTCAGAATGAAATTCAGCAAAGAAGGTTTTGAAATCGTACATAGTACACCGTCGTATCCGCGAGGGTATGAATATGTGCGGAATGCAGGCGCACTAAAGTATACAACTTTATGGTCAAAAGTAACCTTTGGGGGGCATACCCATCGGCCGGCGGCTTATATTTATACAAAGGAAACAAGAACCGTAAACGCCTCCGTCCTGATTCCAGCCGATAGTTACGATATGCGGCTTATGCTTATCGAAAAAGAATCAACAAACAAAGTTGAAACTTTCGATGTTGATTTCAAAAAGGAATGGAAATATTATATCAACGTGGGTTCGATAGGCCAGCCACGGGACGGAAATCCACAAGCATGCTATGTGGTATTTGATTCTGCTTCAAAACGTATACAACTTAAGCGAGTACCCTATAATACAGAAGTTGCATCCAGAAAAATCAGCGAAGCGGGCTTGCCTAACGAATTAGCACAAAGAATTTTAAAGGGTGTCTAAGCTGAATTCTCACCAAAAACAAATATCCCGCTTTTTCCACCCGATTTTTTTACCAGATGGATATCACTTATCACCATCCCCTTATCTGCGGATTTGCACATATCGTATATCGTAATTGCACAGACAGACGCAGCGGTAATAGCCTCCATTTCCACGCCTGTTTTTCCGGTAACTCGAACCTCTGAAAATATGTCAATAGTATCCGCTGAATTATTTGTATAATCAATCTTCACACTTGTTAAGTTAAGCGGATGACACATAGGGATAAGCCTGGATGTCTGCTTTGCCGCCATTATACCTGCAATTCTTGCGACTTCAAAGACATCCCCCTTTTGTATTTTTTTGTCCATAATAAGCTGGAATGTCTCTGGCTTCATCGTAATCTTCGCGTGGGCGGTAGCAACTCTGTCGGTAATTTCTTTATCGCTGACATCCACCATGCGGGATGCGCCCTGTTCGTCAAAATGAGTAAGTTGTGTCATGTGTTTAATACTTATCTCCCACTTTTGTTTATCCCCCCACCTGATGCATCACAACATGCCCTTTCCCCGCATGTACAGAAGGTTTCAGATTTGCCGCGCGGACAAATGCATCGGTGAGTATTTCTTCGGTAGGGTTGTTTCTCAGAAGGGCCTTCAAATCCACCTCTCCGCCTGACAATAAGCAAGAACGCAACTTCCCATCGGAGGTTAAACGAAGACGATTACAGGAGCCGCAAAAGGGTTGGCTTACAGCGGACACAAATCCCAACGTCCCCATAGCTCCTTTGATTTTATAAAGCTTTGCAGCGCCGCTGCCGAGCATGGGCGGAGGCAGCGCTATGAGTTCGTTATTTCTCTCGATGATATCGATAATATCGGACATAGGAATAAACTTATCCTCAGCGGCGAGACTTTCCTTGTTCATCGCCATATATTCAATAAAACGCACTTCCATGTCCCGTTCCAGGGTAAGTCTTGCAAACTCTTCAAATTCATCATCGTTTATCCCCTTCATGGCAACTACATTAATCTTCGTATTTTTAAATCCCAATGTAAGGACTTCTTCGATCCCATCCAGGACATCTATTAGTTTCCCGCCCCTTGTGACCCTTTCAAACTTTGTCTCTTCCAGGCTATCGAGGCTTATGTTTAACCTGAACAACCCACTTTCTCTCAGAAACTTTGCATAATTTTTCAGATAAATGCCGTTCGTCGTTATTGCCAGGTCTTCAATACCCTGGATTTTTCCTAGCATACATAAAAGGTTTTCGATGCCTTTCCGAACAAGGGGTTCTCCTCCTGTCAGGCGAAAGCTCTTAATTCCCAACTTAACCGCATGTCGCACAACAGTTGAAATCTCCTCGTACGTGAGAATATCCTTATGTTCCGAGAGCGCCAGCCCATTCTCCGGTCTGCAATAAATACACCGGAGATTGCAGAGTTCGGTTACTGATATTCTTAATCGATTTATCCTTCTAAAATATTTATCAACGATCTTCATGGCACGAAATCTTTATGTATTTTCCGTGTTATAACTCGTTTTGGGTACGATTTGATATTCCTTCATCTTTCGCCATAAGGTTGTGGTAGAGATTCCCAGATTACTGGCGGCATGCTTCCGGTTCCCTGCACACCTCCGCAAAGACTCAATAATCGTCTTTCTCTCCTGCTGTGCCAGGGCAGCCCGAATTCCCCCTGTTTCTGACATAATATCCATGGTGTCTGTTGACAGTGGACTTTGTAACGCCAGGTCGTCAACAGTAATCTTCTCGCCTCTTACCAGAGTAACTGCCCTCTCGATTACATTTTCCAATTCCCTGATATTTCCCGGCCATAGATAGTTCTGGAGTAACGAAGATGCATCACCTGATATCTCCGGTGGTTTCTTTCCAAGCTTGTTCGAGTATACATTCACAAAATAGTTGGTTAAAACAGGAATATCCTCTTTTCTTTCCATCAGAGGCGGCAGGTGAATCCTGATGACATTAAGCCGATAAAATAAGTCTTTTCTAAATGTCCCGTTTTTCGTGGCCACATCAAGGTCTTTGTTTGTCGCCACAATAACCCGGACATCGAGATTAATCGGTTTATTATCCCCGACCTTTCGTATCTCGCCGTTCTGTAAAAACCGAAGTAGTTTAACCTGACTCGAAGGCGATATCTCGCCAATCTCATCCAAAAACAAAGTACCTCCCTGCGCCTCTAAAAAAATACCTTTCTTGTCTTTCACCGCACCGGTAAACGAACCGATAACGTGTCCAAACAATTCGCTCTCCTGTAAATTTTCGGGTAATGCACCGCAATTCACCACAACAAACGGCTTACCACTCCTGCGGCTATTACTATGGATGGCACGCGCAACCAATTCCTTTCCCGTCCCGCTCTCCCCTGTAATCAGAACGGTACTTTCACTATTTGTCAATTCCATGAGAATGTTCAAGACCCTCATCATTACGGGAGAATTGCCAACAACACCTTCAAACTTGTACTTTTCTTTAATCTCTTTTTGGAGGTCATTGGCCTTATCAGACAACCGTTTCTTCTCTAACGCCCGTTCAATTACGGAGAGGATATCGGGCAACTGAAAAGGTTTCGTAACGTAATCATAAGCGCCTTTTCTCATTGCCAGAATGGCGCTGTCAATGGTACCAAATGCGGTCATAACAATAACTTCCGATGAAGGATTAATATGTTTAATCCGCGAGAGTACCTCCAGACCATCCATTGCTTCCATCTTAAGGTCAACGACTACCAAATCGAAGACATGGTCTTTTTGGAGTTTCACGGCCATTTCCCCGTTCTCTACGCTTTCCACATGATAGCCAGCCCTCTTAAAGGCAATTACCAGGGATTCCCGCATATTTTTTTGATCTTCAACAACCAGAATATTAAACATACTTCTTGGAGAACCTCACACTAACACGGTTTTAACTTGTTTGTTTTTTATCGGTAATCGGATTGTAAATGCCGTCCCTTTATTCCGTTCGCTCTTTACATCGATAACACCGCCATGATTATCTACAATACGATGTACAATAGATAGACCCAATCCCGTCCCCTTTGTTTTTTTCGTGGTGAAAAAGGGCTCGAAAATCTTTTTCATAATTTCCGGTGGAATTCCTTTCCCCGTATCTGCGACTACAATTTCTATCTCTTCATTGTTCGGCACCTTCGGTCTTCTTACATGAATGTGAATTTTTCCGCCACGCGGCATGGCATCAATAGAATTTACCAACAAATTCCAAAAGACCTTCCTGATCCAATTCTGATCTAAATAAACTTTTGGGATATTATTTTCATAGACCTTTATTATTTTGATTTTTTCATTAAACCGTTCATCCTGCTCTAAGAGAAGCAATGTTTCATTAATAATCGCAAGAATATCGGTCTTGGCGAAATGATATTCTGCAGGGTGCGCAAAAGTCAGGAAGTTAGTAATAATGTTATTGAGCCGATCGGTTTCCTCAACCACCATCTCAAACAACTTCTGATCATCACCATTCAAAGACAAGTCTTGTTTCAACATGCACACCGAATTCGATATAGCCCCCAGAGGGTTTCTTATTTCATGAGCAATAGAAGCAGCTAATTCTCCAATGGAGGCCAAACGTTCAGAACGACGTATTTGATCTTCTATCTTTTTCTTGTCCGTGATATCCCTGATAATTCCTTCAATACCAACAATACTTCCATTTTTATTTTTAATCGGATAGGTATTTTGAGAAAGCCAGAGTTCTTTGCCATTCTTACAATAAACCCGGTATTCCAAATCTTTTGAAACCTTTAACTCATCATTGAGTATTTTCTGCATAGTTTCCTTAACCAACTTCTCATTATCCTTGTGAATCATCTCGGTAGCGAGGGAAGGTGTCTCGTAAAATTCCTGAGGAAAATATCCCGTTACCTTCTGCAGTGCGTTGTTAAGGAACAAATATCTTCCCGTTTTATCCATCCTGAATATAACATCTTCAATGTCCTCTACCAGATTCCTGTATTTCTCCTCAGACTCTTTAATTCTATCAAAAAGACGCGTATTGTCAATCGCAATGGCCAACTGGGGGGCGATTTTGCTGACGAAATCAAATAACTGGTTTTCAGAAAAATTATTAACCTTCCTGCTTCCAAAATTAACACTCCCAATAGTTTCACCCTTATATATCAACGGGAATGCCATGCGTGACTTAATTCCCTCTTTATATAAAATGGGATCTGTAGAGAATGCCCCCCGGGATGTATCATTAACCCTATAAACTTCACCATCGTCCACAACCTTTCCTGCCAGCGTTCCATATTTAGAGTAATGCATACCTTCCTCCAATCCGGACCTGTCGTAATCCTTTGAAACGGCAAAAATGAGAAATTCTTCTCTCTTGTCGTCGAGTAAGGTAACACTCATTCTATCAAAATCGATTACGTGGTTAAGTTCCGCGGTGAGAGATTTAAATACTTCTCTAATGTCCAGTTTTGAGGCGAGTATTTTGTTGATGTTATTCACGATATCCTTCTCTTGCTCTATCCTTTTCCTTTCGGTCAGGTCGATGATAATTCCCTCGTATCCGACAACGTTGTTTCGTTCATCTCGCCTGAGATTGCTTGTCATCAGACAGGGAGCCTTAATACCGTCTTTCTTTTTTAATTCCACCTCATAATCCTTGATAAAACCGTTTCTGTACACCATCTCCTTGATTATTTTACCTTCATCGGGATTAAAGAATAAATGTTGTGCGAGGTTTAGTTTTAGGATTTCGTTTTTCGATTCGTAACCAAATAAGTCAACACCTGCCTGATTAATATCTATGAAATAACCTTCAGAGTCGCAGAAAAACACAACGTCTTTACTGGTC
>Ga0209324_10000733_pt1 | contig 22661 bp, 21 predicted proteins | sample Rifsed19ft3_FD_184015 | JGI IMG/M metagenome (GOLD analysis project Ga0209324, IMG submission 184015) | Soil microbial communities from Rifle, Colorado, USA - sediment 19ft 3 (version 2) | ecosystem: Environmental > Terrestrial > Deep subsurface > Rock core/Sediment | place: Rifle, Colorado...
ATGAGGGGGGTAAAGTCCAACTCATCACTCATCGCATGGTGGTGTCTCTTACTGCGCCTCTGAGCCACCTTTTCCCCTGTTGATCAGATTGATAAATTTGATGGTAAGCGAGTCTATTTCATCTATGACCTTATTTGCCTTTGCCTGTAAAACGGCATACATAATAAGCAAGATTGTAGCAACCAAGATACCGAATGCTGTATTGTAAAGGGCTATCGAGATACCGCCTGCCAGAAGGGTTGCCTTTTGTGAAGGGTCAGCTGATGCTACAGCCGTGAACGCTTGGATTAAACCATGTACGGTACCGAGAAGGCCGAAAAGGGTGGCTACATTTGCCAGTGTGAGTAGATAGGGTATCCGTTTATCTATTGTGGGTATGACATCGGTTATAACCTCGTCCAAAATATTCTGAATGTCCTTTTTGTGGCCATGAGCTGCTGCAGAGACTCCTGCTTCCATTACCTTTAAAAGCGGTGCGTCAGAACCCTTGCATACTGCACGCGCTTTTTCTATTTCTCCGCCTTGAATTAATTTGCTTATCTTTGTCCAAAGAGCTTTTCCATCCACATTACATTTGAAAACAAGCAGAAGAAGGCGTTCTACTATTATTGCTATTCCTGTTACAGCAACGGCCAGGATGAAATACATGAATATCCCTCCATCTCTGAAGAATACTGCTATTTCTTGCATGAAAACTTACCTCCTTGTAGGATTGACAACATTTCTTTCCCTTATTAAATGTCCGGGATATACAGGCCTTAAGGTATCGTTTATAAAACTCTTTCTACGAGGGTCTTCTTTCCATACTTTGGCCCGCGGTAAAATAAAAATTACCCGAGGCTTTTCTATCGATCCTTCTACTGTTATGGTGCGCTCTATTATCTCTGGTTCAGTATGTTTCGTGCTTGTTTTTGTATCCTGACTGCCGTATGCAAGGCTTGCAGTAAACCATACAAACATGATTAGCCCTGCGAGAATTCTGCAGCACGCATATCTGTTAACAGAGCTTTTCATGATGGAGGCTTTGAACCCAATTACGTAATGGATAAAACAGTTCATTTTTGTTCCTTTTTTAATGCCTGTTTAGCCTTAACCACATCTACCCACGATGCAACATCTTTGGCTTTTTCACCGCCCTTGGCTATATATGCATAATAGTTTACCAGCGCCTTTTCCATATCTCCAAGGTAGATCTCATATATTATTCCTATATCTTTATCTAGCTCTGGATTTGTGGGGTCCTGATCCCTCATGTCTTGAAGCAGCTTTAAGGCAGCTTCATGTTCTCCGAGCTTGAGGAGCAATTGGGCTTTATAAAAGATTGTTTTTGTATTTTCCTCTTCAAGGTTTTGCGTTTGCGTAAGCTCTTGTTGTGCTTTTTTATATTCACCCATTTTATACAGAAGCAGGCTTGTATTATAGTGAAGAAAAGGGTTTGACGGATCTATAGATGCTGCCAGTTCGTAGTAACTCATGGCTTCATCCATTCGGCCTGTAGTCTGTAATATGTTTGCCATATTTATAATATAAAGGGAAGAATTTTCAGAAGACACCGCTTTTTTCAATGCCTCAATAGCAGCTGTCTTTTTCCCGGCTTTCAGGTATAGGTACCCGAGGGCATTATATATTTTGCCAGTCGGTGCCTTATATTTTAAAGAAACAAAAAATTCCTTCTCAGCATTTTCTATATTATGGAGTTTGAGGTAGGCAATGCCCGCATTATAATGTGTCTCCCACCTGCTGGGCGCAAGTTTAATTGCCTCAAGATAAATTTTAAGGGCATTACCTGGGTCAGTGTCTATCCGTTTCACTCCTTCCTGGAGGAGTAACCTTACCTTTTCTCTTATATCACCCTCTAGCTCCTTGTCAACAGCATCTGCTGCCTTATCGGTTTGTATGACGTTTCCTTGTTGGAGAGAAGTGTGCTGCTCTACTATTGTACACCCCGATAACATAAGTACTATGATAAGCACTAACCCGCATCCCGCTAGCGGGGGATTTAATATGCTGAGCCTCATAGCCTGCCCCCCAACTCTACAGGTTTGGGGTAGATAAAGACTGGCTCCATTTCCCTTACAGTGAAATCCCTCTTATACAGCGCTGGCCTGAGAATTGACAATCTCTCCAGACTGTTTTGCACCCATTGATTAAAGACCATAGTGTTTCTGCCAACATGTATGACTTTTTCGTATGCCTTGACAGCCTGCTCGTCATACGGGTATGCCTTTTCTTCCAGAAGAAAGTTATATTCCTCTAATTCTTCCTTTGTCAGCTCCGAAGGCCTCTCAGAATTGATCAAAGAATCCTTGAAGTTTTCAAGAGCTGCTGCCATATGAAACAATACCTCTGTCAAGAGGTCGGGATCGTTCTGTTTAGTAAGGTCGGAATATTCTATCAGAAGATTGTCGAGGAGTTGAGTTTTTTTCTTGAGAGTTTCTTCAAATGGGTTGATGAGCTTAACCTCTGTATAGGTAGTATACTTTTCTTCCATGAGAAGCAGCCTGGTTTTTATGATAATTGGGTTGCCTATCTCCCCCTTCCGTTTCATTAACTGATTGAGCGTTTCCATTCCCTCTATTTTTTTTCCGTTTTTAAGTTGTATATACCCTAATTTGTAAGTAATCTCTGCATTGCTTTCAAGAGAGAGTTTATTGGTTGCTATATGGTTTTTGTAAAGATTTTCTATTCTATCATATTTTTTATTTTTTTCATAAAGTGCAGTTGCCGCAGAAATAAGCTTCTGACTGTCCTTTGTATCAAGTGTCATAAAAGATGCCTTTTCATAGAGCATTGCAGATTGTGAGGGTTCGTTCTTTTCCAGTTTTTGCCCGGCTTCTATAAGTAGTGCAACAGCTCCGCCAGAAGCAGGATATTTTTGTATGATCTGTTCAGTTAAAGTTACAAGATTGTTTATCTTATTGGTCTGAATATAGGTATAACCGACCTTCATGAGGGCCGCCTCTCCGATTTTGGAGTCAGGATAAATGTCAAATGCTTTGTTAAATTTTGCAACGGCATCTTGATATCTACCTGCCTTGAAATGTTCTTCTCCTCTCTGGTACCGGAGTTGAGCAACTTTTTCCTGCATGTCGGGGCTCTTCAGTATGTTAAATAGTCTCAGATATGTCTCTTCGGCAGCTTCCTTATTTCCTTCCGCAAGGTAGAGTTCTGCAATCTTCTGAAAGGCGGGGACTGCTTCCTTGTCTTTTGTCAGAGGCATAAGACTTTCATGGGCTTTTTTAAATGCGCCCAAATTTCTGTGCATATCAGCGATCTTGTAAATTGCTTTCGCCCATTTGTCGCTTGTGGAAAGATCTTTCTGATAAGTAGTCAATAGGCGTTCTGCGTACGTGATGATTTGTCCTCGTTCACCTGCCGACTTATAGAATATTACTTCGCTGGCCAGAAATGCTGAATATGCTATATCTCCCCTCTGAGAGCCTTCCTGGTAAAACTGGGCAGCCTTGTCATACTCTCGTGCTGCCTCCCAGTATCTCTCTGCGTCAAAGAGGGCTTCTGCAAGCAAAAGGTTCATTTCTTTGGTATAAGTGTGTTTCTGAAAGAGGGCCAGGAATTTTCTGTAGCCCTCTATAGCTTTCTGAAGTTCTGCCTTATGTTCCGGCTTCTTGCCTTTGACATGATGTGCCTTGGAAGTAAAGATCATCATCTCTGCAACAACCTTGTCAACCTCTCCTGAGCCGTTGGGGTAGTTTTGTTTATACCATGATGTTGCAGGATTGCACTGGTCGATTAGTTTTTCTCTGGTCATAAGGTTTGCTTCTTTGTCCCCCATACGTTCATAGAGGTCAGCCAATCTTTGGTAGCTAAGATAAAGGTTTTTATCGGCAGGGAAGAATTTTGTCATAGCTGTATATACCGATATTGCTTCCTCGAACCGTGCCTCTTGTATAAGCAATTCTCCAAGTTTTGTGAAGATTATGAGCGTATATTCTTTTGCACTTCGTGCTTTCAAATAGTCGATTGCCTGCTCTACATTAAGATGACTGAGACTCATCACGCTTTCAAACATAGCTTCGCTTGTGACGCTGCGTTCTTTAGCATCTTCTCTCCAATTGAGATCGACGGTGAGCATGAATGATTCCAGCGCTTCCTTAAATTTGTCTAATTTATAATGAATCCAGCCTATCTTATAAAGAGCCTTATCATAAAACACAGAATCAGGGAACTTCAATATATGTCTATATGCCGCCAATGCGTCTCCCAGCTGATTTGTCTCAAAATAAAGTTCACCGAGTCTAAAGGTAACCTCTATGAAATAATCACTCGTGGGGTACTTTGTTATCATTTCTTCAAATATACTCATTGCCTCATCTTTCCTTCCCTGTTCAGAGAGGATATAGCCCAGTATATAGTAAACAGCGTCTATACCCTGTACATGGGGATACTTTTCTACCAGCATATTCAGCTTATTGATTAGCGAAGAGTAGTCCGGTTTAGGTTGTTTAGGCGCTGCCTTTAAAGAGCCTTTATTGTATAGTTCTAGATTTTGCTCATAATTTTCCTGTTCTTTTTTGTAGAGCATTTCCTTTGCCTCGAGATAATCTTCTGTGAGCCTTAGAAATGTGTTCATAGAAACGTCTTTGCCAGATTGCATTAACTGTGTGTAGGTTTCCCAGGCTTCCTGCTTTTTTCTCAAAGATTCTTCTGCAGCAGCAGTTGTAACAGGTCCTAGAACTGCAGATTTACCCACCATTTGACAGGAGCACATGACTAGCAGCGATATGCTTATTAAAATGTTTATAATTCTGATTTGCATATGTATTTTTGCCGGCCTTCTTTACCCCGTTAGAGAAAACTGCCGACTCCTGTCGGTGGTATAAGCCTCGTTAGAGAGTATAATTTTCTAACGGGGTAAATCATTCCTTAGAGATGGTGGTTCAATGCCACCATCGTTGGTCATTAGAGAACACAGTCTCTCATGGGTGTTTAATTTTATCGTTTTTTTGTATCACGTGTTACAGCATCAAGTCCTGCAATGATACGGGTATTAAAGTTTTCCATATCATACTTAATCTTAATGAAACTCTGTACTGCAGAGTTGTCTAATCTGGCACGGTTTTTTTCCAATCCCTGTTCAGTTGCTACGATATACTTTCTTAATGCTTCCCTCAATGCCTCTAATTTACTTACGGTGCCATTATTTTTTTCTATTCTCTTATTGATATCTGCTCTTATTGTAGCAAACCTTTTCTCAAACCCGATTTGCTCACCGTTCTGCATATTGGCCATATCTTTTCCAATTGCTTCAAGAAAAATCATCGCAGTTTTGGTTTGATCAACATTATACTTTCTTTTATGCGGAATTACATCTGGGATAATGGGGCATATAAGAGTCGAATCGGGGCATGCCATTGTAGTTATTTCTTCTTGCAGAATGAGTTTAACCATCATTTTTTCCTCTTCAGTAATGTTACGATTCAATATCTTTGGCCATTGGGCCACTATCGTTTCTTCCGTGCTTGCAAAGAAGTCTTTATCTGTTTTCATCATGAAAGGCTGCTTTATTGTGTTTTGCTCTGTTTTTTTTACGGCGAGGATGAGGTTTTTTAGCCTCCCAAAGTCTTCCCCTCGTTTCCTCAATATTCCTTTTAAGCCTTGTGTTGTATTTTCTGTATAGATTTCCTTATCCACGATCTCTTTTTCTTTTTCAACAAAACCGTTTTTGAGGGTGTTTAAAAATTTATGCTCTTCTAACTGAGCCGATATATCCGGGGCACTACGGAGCTCTGCGAGGTAATATTGTTCTTCTTTGGTTAACGGAGCAGTATTTTCTCCAAGGAGAAGAGTGATATACCTGTTTCTTATAGATTTATTGTTGATGAGTTGTTCGAGTCTTTCCCTGCTAGCCATATAGGCCTTCGAGAGTATAAGAAAATGGTCGGCTGCCTTTTTAACTTCGCCCAGGTTAAGATAGCAATGCCCCTCTATTATTGCGGCGTCCTGCTCTATATCGTCATAAAATGCAGATGATTTAATCTCTTTGAGAAGGAGGATAGCATCTCCGCAGGAATCTAATTTTATTAAACTCCATATCTGCCCCAGTGCAGCCTCTCTATAAAACTGACCTTTATACGGTACTTTGAGAAACTCACTCAGGGCATCTGCAAAAAGCCCTTTTTCAAAGAGAATCTGTCCGAGGAGAATATGTATCCTTTCAGAAAGCTCCTCGTTTATAGTGGGTAGGGAGAGGATCTCTTTCAAATTTTCCTCGATAGTGTTATTTCCCAAGCGCTGTCTCATGATTTCTATTTGAACAAGGGCAATTCTAGCATACGGATAGAATTTGTCGTCTTTCTGGATTTTTGTAAGTGCAATGCCAGCTTCTTTTAATCTGTTCAGGCGGAGAAGGCTCATGCCTTCAAAATAGTGTGCTGCCGCATCGGCACCCAACTTTCTGCTTAACGATAGAGACCTTTCATAGTTTCCCATCATGTAAACAGTATCCAGCAACTGCGGCAGTTCTGGCATATCTTTAGACTGGATATTAGCATTAAAGGTGGGATAGTCTGCAGGTGGATATATTCTATTGATTCCAGAGAGGCTGTGTATGAGGAGCGCCTTATTCTTTTCTTTTGAGGAGGCTTCCGCAAGATAGGTGGTGAGTTTTGACAATATAATGTGATCACCGGTAAGAAATGCATAGAGAGCTCTTTGATACCGGTACTCGTCGAAGGAAAGCGAAGGTTTTAGTGGCGGCTGAGTATTTGCCGCAAGAAGAGGCCTGGTAAACAAGATAAATAGAATAACGTATATCAGATATATAATTCTCATTATAATCACTTGTTGCTGAAATTAAGCTGGTAATGGCTCAACCCTATTTTATTTTCTTTTTTGTCAAATGATAGTTCCAGAAAGGAGCTATTTCCCAATGATATGGAAACAGGGATTATAGTTTCGTCCTTTTGCGGAGACTTATCGGTCTTTGTCCAATAATATACTGCCTTCAGAGTGTGATTACCTTCTTTGATTTCCGCCTCAAATACCTGATGCCGTCCTCCGGCCTCCATTGCTTCGTTTTCGAGGGTAGTGTAAATATGTTTTCCCAGTGGTCTATCGCCGTCAAATATCTCCAGAGAGATTAGCCTTACCGTATTGTCCCGTTTTATAACAGATATGCTTAAGGTTGTATGCGGAAATTCTTTGATATCATCTTCCAGTTTTTTTAGCTCAGCATCAAGAAAACGATATTCATTGTTTAGGTGGATAATGAGTTCTCGTATAGATTTTTCTTGCTTTTGAGGACTGGACTCTGCAGAGCAGGCCACATGGACAAAAAATATGAGCATACCTATGGTGCTTATAGCTATTTTCATAATGCGTTCACCTTTTACCCAGAAAATGCAATAGCATTTTCTTACAATCGCAATCTTTGGCCAAATACTGCGTCAAAGCTGGCTGTCCAAATACTCACATACATTAAGGGGTATGCGTCGGTTTTGTCCAACCAGCTTTTCCTTGTCTTTGGCTCAAATCTTGCGTTTGACCCGAAAAATAAAAACCAACTGCATTTTTCGGGTTTATATTACACCGGAACCAAAGGTCTGTAAGCGAAGGCTTGTAAGGACAGGATGAAGCCGCTGGAAATAGAGCCACTATAAAAGAAATAGGGTTTTTGAGCGGACTTGCTATCCAACAGTGTATATACGTTAGTTTAAGGCCTTGGTTGACTGCATTTTGTATATGTTGAATCTTCATGCTTGCCATACGCAATGTTTTATAATATAACATCACACTCACCATACTTTCAAGACTTTTTCACAAGGGATTCCTTATTTTGTACAAAAGGAACAGGACGGCGATTGGTGATTTGTTGCCTTTGTTATAGCATAAAACATTGACTTGAAATCTTAAAGGTGCTAAAAAAATAAGGCAAGAGATAATAATTTTTTATCTTTCACCTCATTCTTACAAAAGGAGGCATAGATACATTGCTGAATATCCAGAACTTAAGCGATACTACGCAGGGAAGTTTGTGGGGGATGGTAGCGGGCGCAGGTATCATGGTAAAGCTTGTGCTTATCCTGCTCATTCTCTTTTCTATCCTTTCGTGGGCAATTGTCATATATAAGTATAGGATCATAAGAAAGATGGAAAAGGAGTCGGAAAAATTTCTGGAGTTCTTCTGGCAAAAAAAACAATTTGCCTCCATATTTGATGCCTCTTCAAATTACAGATTTTCCCCGCTTGCGAGGGTTTTTGCTGCAGGTTATAAAGAACTCTTGCAAGCAACGGCGCAAAGAAGAGATGCTCAATCAAATGTCCAATTCAATATTGGAGAGATGGACAACATTCAGAGGGTATTAAAAAAGGCAATTTCCCGCGAAACAGGCAGGCTGGAAAAGGCAGTTTCGTTTCTTGCCACAACAGGAAATACTACGCCGTTTATCGGCCTCTTTGGCACCGTATGGGGTATAATGAATTCATTCAGAGGTATCGGGGTAAAGGGATCGGCCAGCCTTGCAGTTGTTGCCCCTGGCATATCTGAGGCACTTATCGCCACTGCTATGGGACTTATGGCTGCTATCCCGGCGGTTGTTGCCTACAATCATTTTGTGACAAGGATTAACAGAATGGCAGTTGAGATGGAGAACTTTGCAGGTGATTTTTTGAATATCGTGGAAAGAGAGCTTACACGAGAGAAAAAATGATTGATCTTTCAAGGCCGAAACAACGAAACGTGCTTTCTCAGATAAATGTCACACCACTTGTAGACGTGATGCTTGTTCTCTTAATCATATTTATGGTTACAGCACCCATGCTTCAAGAGGGGCTGGATGTTAATCTGCCAAAGGTAAAGGCGTCCGCATTAACACCAGATGAGGAGTCATTGGTTATAACCATCAATAAAGAAGGGACACTGCTAATAAATAAGAACAAGATTTTGGTTTCTGATTTAAAAGAAAAACTTGAAACAATTTACCAAAGTGGAAGAAAACGGGATAAAATAGTTCTTTTAAAGGCAGATAACGAGGTGTTTTATGGTCATGTTGTCAAAGTAATGGCAGAGATAAGAAAGGCGGGTATAGAAAGGGTGGGTATGATGACCGAACCTGTTGAGGGGGAGTAAGTGTCAGCCGGTTTCTATAACCAATGGGATGAACAACCAGGTCTTGGCATAACGGTAGCAGTTTCTCTATTTCTGCATATAATTATTTTGGTTACGCTATTTTTGTTTGCCAATAGCAGTTCTTCAAAGAAATTTACAGCCCCGGTATATACCGTTGATTTGTTCACACCGGTAAAGCCAGCAGAAATCCCAGCAAAGGTTTCAACCGTAGAAGAACAGGCAAAACCGCCTGTTGAGGTTGAATCAAAAAAGTTTGTTTCAAGCCCTATTACAAAAGAGAAGGCCGTTTCTATACAGAAAGAAAAAAAGCCATCTCTGGATGAGGCGCTGAAAAAGATACAACAGCGTGTAAAGAAGAAAGAGGCAGAAGAGTCAATCAGCAAAGCTATGCAGGAACTGGAAAATAAGCAGTTAGCAAAGAGGATTAAAGAGATTAGAGAAAAGGTAAAACACCGAGAAGGGATTGTAAGGCCTATTAAATCTGATGCGAGAAATCAGGAGGTGATGCAGAAAGGAGCTGTGATGAAATGGGCTGAAGAATTGGAAGAAAAATATGCCAAGGTGATAGGAGATTTAATCCAGGATGAATGGAACTATGTGGGCGATATAAAGAAAGATGAGATTGCCGTGATAGGTGTGCGGATAGATAAAAGAGGCCGCATTGTTGAAAGTCATATTGAACAGTCATCCGGTAATACGATACTTGTACAGTCAGGTGTTAGGGCAATAGAAAAGGCTGCCTCATTGTTTCCGCCCCTTCCTCAGGGGTTAGGCAAGGATTTTGTGGAAATCGGCGTATGCTTTCCTGAATGCGAAAGAGAATGAGGAAAAATATATTTTTGATCGTTAAATATTTATTTTTTATAATCAGCCTTTTGGTGACTTTGCTCACGGAACAGGGTTCTGCAAAAGTCTATATTGATATCAATGCCCCTATTGGCAAAAGACTGCCTATTGCCATTCAGGATATAAAAAACCTTGGAGGCTTGAGTGTACATTCTGAGACTGGCGGCAGTCTGCGGGATGTACTTGCTCACGACCTGGAGTTCTCTGGCCTGTTTGATATCATCGATAAAAAGGCATATATAGAAGATCCAAGCAAACAGGGGTATGACATAGATTTTAAGGATTGGCAAGTTATAGGCGCCGATGCTTTAATAAAGGGTGTTCTTATTGAAGAGGAAGAGGGAGTAACTGTAGAATTTAAGCTATTTGATACTTTTCAGGCAAAAATGCTTGTAGGCAGGAGGTATATTGGAAAAAAGGCAGATGTAAGAAGGATAGCCCACAAATTCGCAAACGAGGTGATGGAGGCTTTAACAGGAGAAAGAGGAATATTTGAAACAAGATTCATGTTTGTATCAAACATATCGGGCAGCAAGGAGATATACATAGCTGATTATGACGGTTATAATATAAGACAGATTACCAAAAACAGCACAATCAACCTTTCCCCTCAATGGTCGCCTGATGGCAAAAAGGTTTTATACACTTCTTACAAAGAAGGGCAGCCGTACCTATATATGCTGGAGCTTGCAAGTGGCAGAGAGGTAAGGTTTTCCAATCAGCCGGGTATCAACATAGCTGCAAGGTGGTCTCCGTCCGGAAAAGAGATAGCATTGACCTTAAGCAGGGATGGAAACCCGGAGCTTTATTTGTTAGAGCTTGAAGGTATGCGGTTTAAAAGGCTTACCAATAACTGGGCAATAGATGTATCGCCAAGCTGGTCTCCCGATGGGAAAAGACTTGTCTTTGTATCCGATATAGGTGGAAATCCGCATATCTATATGATAAACTCTGCCGGAATCGGTCTTACCCGTCTTACTTACGATGGCAAATACAATGCAACCCCTGCTTGGTCGCCCAAGGGTGATAAAATTGCATTTGCCAGACTGACCGGCGGCCATTTTGATATATGGACTATGAATGCCGATGGAACAGGACAAACTCAGCTTACATCAAACAGTGGAGATAATGAATATCCTTCATGGTCGCCTGATGGGAGGCATATAATCTTTTCATCAACACGAGCAAGTGTGCCTAGCATATATATTATGCGTGCTAATGGGGCAGATCAAAAGCGGGTGATAATGGAGAGCGGGAAAAGGGGAAGTTCCACTTCTCCTGCTTGGTCGCCAAATTAAAAATTAAGGAGGGGAAAGAAATGCACAAAAATAATTTACCTATAGTTACGTTGGTCATAGCCAGTTTATTCTTTGTAGCTACTGGGTGTGTGAAGCTTGTAAAAGAAGAAGAGACGCAAAAATCAGCTGCGGCCAAAGAAGAGGCTGCGGCAGTTCAAGGTGAGAAAGTTGTAGAACAGCCAATACAGGAAGCGCCACTGTCCGAGGCAGCTGTAGTTGAGAAGGAAGTATCAGCCAGAGCAGAGGCAGGCGATGAAATCACAGAACTGGCAAGAAAAAAGGGAATGCTTTTAACTGTATATTTTGATTTTGATAGATTTACCATAAGAGACGATATGAAATCTATATTGGAGAAGGACGCACTATGGCTCAAGGAAAATCCGGGTGTTAATATTCAGATTCAAGGGTACTGCGATGAAAGAGGAAGCGATGAGTATAATATTGCCCTTGGTGAAAGAAGGGCGCAGAGCATAAGAGGGTATCTCATAAATTACGGTATAAGTCAATCAAGGTTAGATACCATAAGTTATGGCGAGGAAAGGCCGGTAGACCCTGGGCATACGGAAGAAGCATGGGCAAAGAATAGAAGGGGAGAGCTTGTTATTATAAAAAAATAGGCGGAGATTACGAGATAACTATGCGTTCTAAAAAATTATATAGCTGTTTTTTACTGCTTACGGCTTACTGTTCCCTGCTTACTGTATTGTCTGGTTGCCTTGCCATTACACCTGAAGATGATCCCGTAAAGGCGGATATGGATAGTTTTAAGCGGGATATGACTGTGCAGCAGCGAAAGCTTGCCTATCTTGAGGAGACAATAAAAAAGGCAACTGCAGAACTGGGAAAGGGATTGGACCCTCAAAAGAAAAGGCTTGACTCAATAGATGAAGCTGTTCAAAAGGAAAAGGCGAATGTGAATGCATCCATAGATAAGATTAAAGAAGATATGGTCTTTTTGAGCGGAAAGTTTGAAGAGTCAGCGGTAGAGATGAAGAAGATTAAGAATGATATGGGATTGCTGCAGGCGAAGGTTGTTGATTCCAAGGAAGTAACAGAAATGAACAGCAGATTGGTTTCAGTTCAGGAGCGTTTTTCAGCGCTGGAAAAGAGACTTATAGCCATAGACGAAAAACTTGCTGTAATGGAACAGGCAAAAATATCTTCTGCTGCTGAGGAGGCCAAAAAGGATGCCAATAATCAGGAAGTGAAGCCGGATGAATTGTATAATGAGGCAATTAAGCTTATAAAAGATAAGGATTACTTAAATGCCATTGAAAAATTCACCCGGCTTATTTCTCTTTTCCCTAACCATGACCTGGCTTCTAATGCCCAGTACTGGATAGGTGAGATATATTATGCGCAAAAAGATTATGAACGGGCTGTGCTGGAGTTTAACGAGGTTGTAAAAAAATATCCGCAAAGCAAGAAAGTTCCTGCTGCACTGCTGAAGCAAGGAATGGCCTTTGCTGAGCTTGGAAATAAAAAAGAGGCAAGACTTCTTCTGGAGACGGTCATGGATAAATATCCATTGGCAGAAGAGGGGCAAAGAGCAAAGAAGATGTTAAAAACGATGAAATAAAGTATAGAGTCAACCAAATTAAGAAGCCCCAAAAATAGACTTTGATTTTTGGGGAAACCAGCAAGTTGCTTGCCAGACGAGGCAGCGGACAATTTTTACGACGAGCCCTCCCCCTTTATCCCCCTCATGGAGGGGGACAGGGGGAGGATACGGTGAGGAGGAAAATTGTCCGCTAACAAAGTATGGCAGGCAAATCGTTGGTTTGTAAAATAGCGAGTTTTTAATCGCTATTTTACGGAGAATCGGAGAATTTGCGTGGCAGAGAGAACACTTTTAATAGTTGATGATTCACCGACTATAAGACAAGTGATAAAAGATGCAGTAACCGCAAATGGTATGTTTTCAACTATTTTAGAGGCAAAAGATGGGATGGAGGCATTGAAGCTTTTTTCCAGCAACAAGATTGATTTTGTTGTTACAGATGTAATGATGCCAAAGCTTGATGGTTATAAGTTTATATCTACAATTAAAAACAGCGAGTTAGGCAGGGATATTCCTGTAATAATGCTCAGTGCAAGCAGAAAAGAGTTTGTTGATAAGCTAAAAGGGTTCAATATAGGGGCAAGTGATTATCTTGTAAAGCCATTTGACGGCAGCGAGCTTCTGGCAAGGATAAATGTTTTTCTAAAGATACAGGAGCTGCAGAATGAGTTGAAGAAAAAAAATGCCTTGCTGGAACAGCTATCCATAACCGATACCCTGACAGGCCTTTATAACAGAAGATATTTTTATGACCATATAAGTAAACATAGCGCCAAGGTAAAAAGACATCCAGGCCATTTTGGCTGCCTTATGATAGATATAGACCATTTTAAAAACATAAACGATACCTATGGGCATGATATTGGCGATAAGATACTGAAGAGGGTGTCTGGAATAATGACAAGTGAGATGCGAAGCGGTGAAGTTCTGGCAAGGTTTGGCGGAGAGGAGTTTATTGTATGTCTTTGCGAGGCGAATGAGAAGGAAGCAATCGTGGCTGCGGAAAGGATGAGAAAGGCAGTGGAAGATGCCAACCTTATCGAAGATGATAATCCCGTTAAGGTAACTATAAGTATAGGTGTTGTAATATATCCGCTGCAAGGGTTGGAAAATTCTGACAATGTAATAAAGGCGGCTGATGAAGCGCTTTACCATGCCAAAAAAACAGGAAGAAATAAGGTTGTACTATATTCCAAATCCATTGCGTTATCTAAAAATGAAGGAGGCGGTGCTGTATGATGAATCAAAATAAAAAGTCAGAAGTCAGAAGTCGGAAGCAAGAAGCAAGAAGAAAGAAGCCAGAAAAAACAGAATCTTCGCTATCTAGCCTCTTGCATCTAGCCTCTTGCATCTTACTGTTCGCTCTTTTGATAGGCTGTGGCATAAGCAAGGATGTGTACCAAAAAACAGCGGAGGAATCCGAAGCCAGAAAGGCAAGCCTGGAACAAGCACAAAAAGAGATTGAACAGCTAAAACAAGAAAGCCAGCAATTGAAAACCAGAACAGGTGATCTATCTAAACAGATTGAAGAACTTGTTGCCGGGAACGAAGCGGCCTTCTCTCAAATGAAGCAGAAACTTGATGCTCAGGCAGAAGAGATGAATGCTTTGAAAAAGGAAAAGGAAGAGCTTGTAACCAAAGCCGAATATCTGAATCGAGAGGTAGAAAGACTAAAGCTCAAGTCAGGCGAGCTGAGCACTGAAAAGGAAAAAGAAGTAGCCCATCTTAAAGAGACATACGAGACTCTTATGAAGGAAATGAAAGAGGAGATAGATAAGGGCGAGATAAAGATTACGCAGGCTGTTGACAGACTTTCCGTGAATATGGTTGAGAAGATATTGTTTGATTCAGGCAAGGCAGAGGTAAAACCAGGAGGCTTGAAGATACTGAACAGGGTAGGGACAATATTAAAAGGGGTAACGGACAAGCAGATAAGGATAGAAGGCCATACGGATAACGTAAAAATAGGCACTCGCATAAAGGAAAAATATCCAACAAACTGGGAACTCTCAACCGCAAGGGCAACCAATGTGGTGCGGTATCTTCAGGATAACATTGGCATTGACCCGAAACTATTGTTTGCCGCTGGATATTCAGAATACAGGTCTGTTGCAAGCAATGAAACAATAGAGGGAAGGGCGCAGAATAGAAGAATGGAGATAGTGCTTTTGCCACTGGATTTGAGCAGTGTTGTAGAGGAGTTGAAAAAGAAGTAACATATAGTATCAAAGAGTCAGAGTAAAAACTTTGACTCTCGGGCTCTTTGATACTTTGACTCTTTAACACTGCAAACAAATGAAGCCGGATGTAGTCATAACAAAATGCGGCGATTACAAGAACGAGGAGGCATATAGGGCAATAAAAGGCGCCGTAGACCTCCTCGGCGGTATAGGGGCATTTGTAAAAAAGGGCGAGCGCATCCTTTTAAAGCCAAACCTCCTTTCTGCAAAACCTTCTGATGCAGCAGTAACAACCCATCCTACGGTAGTAAGGGCAGTGATACAGCTTGTAAAAGAGGCTGGGGCAACCCCTGTAGTCGGCGACAGTCCTGGCATTGGCAGCGCCGAGAAGGTTGCTCAAAAATGCGGGATTGCGGCAGTTGCAAAAGAATTTGATGTAGATGTGATAGGTCTTGCCACATCTATAAGTGTGGAAAATCCTGCGGGGAAAACCTTTAAGAGGTTGGAACTGTCAAAAGAGGCGATAGAAGCCGACGGTATAATAAACCTTCCAAAACTTAAGACCCATGCCCAGATGTTTTTAACCCTCGGCGTGAAAAATATGTTTGGTTGTGTCGTAGGTGCCAGAAAACCGCAGTGGCATATGGCAGCAGGCGTTGATACTAATGCCTTTGCAAGAATGCTTGTTGATACATATCTGTTTCTAAAACCCAGACTGACAATAGTTGACGGTATTGTAGGTATGCAGGGAAATGGGCCGGGAAGCGCCGGTGACCCGAGAAGGCTCGGGCTTTTATTTGCATCTGCTGACTGCATAGCCCTTGACAGGATTATAACAGAGGCGCTGGGTGCTAAGGCATATGATCTTCCCACAACAAAGGTTGCAAAAGAGGATGAGACTGGAGTAACAGACATAGATGAGATAAATATCCTTGGGGAAAAGCTAGCAGATGTGAGAATATCAGACTTTAAGTTTCCTCCAATGATTGGCGCAGAATTTAAACTCCCGTTTTCGCTTCATAGTTATTTGAGAAAGCCGCTTACGGCAAGGCCTGAAGTAAACAATAAAGATTGCACGTTATGCAATATGTGCGTTGATATATGCCCTCCCGGGATTATGACAAAGACGGACAAAATTAACATTGACTATGATAAATGCATACGATGCTTCTGCTGCCTTGAAATATGCCCAGAGGGGGCTATAAGTGTGAAAGACGGATGGCTCAAAAAGATAGTAAGCAGTTTGCAGTAAAAGTTTCTAGCTTGCCCATTTATGGGCGTTTTTAAAAAAGCCGATAAATCGGCAGACTACATATATTTAAGGAGGATAAGGGGAATGAAAGTATCCTTATTAAATCTCAAGCTTCAGTATCAGGGCATAAGAGAAGAGGTATTAAAAGAAATTGAAAAGGTCTGCGACAATCAGTCTTTCATTCTCGGAGAAAATGTAAGAGGGTTAGAACAGGAGATAGCCCAGTATTGCAATGCAAAATTTGCCATAGGCGTCGCCTCTGGAACAGATGCAATATTATTACCTCTTATGGCCACTGGCATTGGCCAGGGAGACAGAGTTATTACCACACCATATACATTTTTTGCCACAGCAGGTTCTATTGCAAGGCTGAATGCAATTCCAGTTTTTGTCGATATAGAGCCAGACACCTATAATATTGACCCAAACAAACTGGAACATGTTATTAAAAAACAATCTGCAGCTCAGAGGTCGCGGCTAAAGGCTGTTATTCCTGTGCATCTCTATGGTCAGTGTGCAGAAATGGAGCCTATTCTCAAGTTGAGTAAAAAATATAGATTGGCTGTCGTTGAAGATGCAGCACAAACTATTGGGGCAGAATATAAAGGGAAGAGGGCAGGCGCTATAGGCGATTTTGGTTGTTTCTCATTCTATCCCTCAAAGAATCTCGGTGGTTTTGGCGATGGCGGCATGGTGATCACCAATAATGAAAAACTGGCCGAACAGGTCAGAATTTTAAGGGTGCATGGGAGTAAACCAAAATACTACCATAAGTTTGTGGGTATAAACAGCAGACTGGATGAGGTACAGGCTGCGGTATTAAGAATAAAATTGAAACACCTTAAGGCATGGGAAAATAACAGAATAGAAGGGGCGAAGAGGTACAATAAACTTTTTCAGGGTGCCGGCCTTTTGGATGTAGTTTCTCTGCCGACGGTACGGCCATATAATCGTCATGTGTATAATCAATATATCATCAGAGTTAAAAAACGCGACAACCTAAGAGAGCATCTGGCAAAAGAAGGGATTGGCACAGAGATATATTACCCTGTTCCACTACATCTACAACAGTGCTTTAAATATCTTGGATACAAGAAAAGAGATTTTCCGGTGTCTGAAAAGGCGGCCAAGGAGACCTTGGCATTGCCTATTTATCCTGAACTTACACCGGCCGAGCAGGAATATGTGGTGGAGAAAATTAGTGAATTTTATAGGAAATAATAGGACTTGACTTAAACTGCTTAACTTTGGTTTCGCACCTTACAACTATAAATAAATGCTGGAGTGTAAAATATCTAAAAAGGCTATCATAACAGGCATAACAGGTCAGGATGGTTCATGTCTTGCGGAGTTTTTATTGTTTTTAGGATATGAGGCCCATAGGCTTATAAGAAGGGAATCTACATTCAACTCTTATTCTGACCCAAACATGATAGCGTCTAAATTACATCCTCAAATTTTCTTGCAATCCCAGACCTACTCTGATATTTTCTAAAGCGAATAAAATTATTAAATCTAAGGAGATTGGTTTTGAATATCTGTGTTATTGGTACAGGCTATGTTGGTCTTGTTGCCGGGACTTGTTTTGCGGACAGTGGAAATGATGTCATTTGTGTCGATGTTGATGCAAGGAAGATAGACAAGTTGAATAGGGGTGAGCTACCGATTTATGAGCCAGGGCTTGAAGAGTTGGTCAAAAGAAATTCCAAAGAGGGAAGGCTTAAGTTTAGCATGGATCTCTCGTACGCAGTAAAAGAGTCACTTATTTGTTTTATTGCCGTTGGGACCCCGCCTGGAGAAGACGGTTCTGCGGATATGAAATATGTGCTGGGAGTAGCAAAAGGGATAGCACAAGCAATGGATGGTTACCGGATCATTGTTGGTAAGAGTACCGTTCCTGTAGGAACTGCAGATAGAGTCAGGTCTGAGATACAAAATGAACTGTACAGGCAAGATAAAGACTATAAGTTTGATGTGGTTTCCAATCCGGAGTTTCTGAAGGAAGGGGCTGCCATTGATGATTTTATGAAGCCTGACCGTGTGGTAATTGGCACTGATAGCGCTCATGCTGCCGAGATCATGAAAGAACTTTATTCGCCATTTATGCGCAAGACAGATCGCCTTATTATGATGGATGTCCGCAGCGCCGAGATGACAAAATATGCTGCCAATGCAATGCTTGCCACCAAGATATCATTTATAAATGAGATAGCAAATCTTTGTGAGTTGGTGGGTGCTGATATAGAAAATGTCAGAAAGGGGATAGGTACAGATTCCAGAATAGGTTTTGAATTTCTTTTTCCGGGTGTTGGATACGGCGGTTCCTGTTTTCCCAAGGATGTTCAGGCAATTGTAAAAATTGCCGATGCGCATAAGTATGATATGAAGGTGATTAAATCAGTTGAAGAGGCGAATAACAGACAAAAGGGTGTTATTGTTGATAAAATACTTAATCACTTTAAGTCCACTGCTTCATCCAATCTTTTGGCTGGAAAGATTATTGGTGTGTGGGGCTTATCTTTTAAGCCAAGAACTGACGATATGCGGGAGGCACCTTCTATAACGATAATCAACAGATTACTTCATGCGGGTGCAAACATAAGGGCCCATGACCCTGAGGCAATGGATGAGGCAAAGAAAGTTTTTGGCAGCAAGATTGAATATATCCAAGACAACTACGAGGTTGTGAAGGGTGCAGATGCCCTTGTGATTATTACGGAATGGAATGAGTTCAGACGGCCTAACTTTGAAAAGATGAAAAAGCTTATGAGGAGTCCTGTGATATTTGACGGCAGAAATATATTCGACCCCAAAGAGATGAGGAGTATAGGCTTTACCTATTACGGAATCGGGAGAGTGTAATGCGTATACTGGTAACAGGCGGTGCTGGGTTTATTGGTTCGCACCTCTGTGAACGACTACTACATGAAGGGTATGATGTGCTGTGTCTTGATAATTTTTTTACCGGCTCAAAGGACAATATCATCCATCTCATGGATAATCACAGATTTGAGCTCATACGGCACGATATTATAGAGCCAATATTATTAGAAGTTGATCAGATATATAATCTTGCATGCCCTGCCTCGCCAATCTATTATCAATATAATCCGGTAAAGACAACAAAGACCAGTGTTATGGGCACAATAAATATGCTTGGCCTTGCAAAGAGGGTGAGGGCAAGGATTCTTCAGGCATCTACATCTGAAGTTTATGGTGATCCAAAGATTAACCCTCAGAAAGAGGATTACTGGGGTAATGTGAACTGTATTGGCCTTCGGAGTTGCTACGATGAGGGGAAGAGGGTTGCGGAGACCCTGATGATGGACTATCACCGGCAGAACAAGGTTGATATAAGGATCATCAGGATATTTAATACCTATGGCCCCAGGATGGCGCTTAATGACGGAAGGGTGGTAAGCAATTTTATAGTACAGGCATTAAAAGGTGAGGACATTACTGTTTACGGAGATGGTAGCCAGACCCGTTCGTTCTGCTATGTATCAGATTTGGTGGAAGGGATGATAAGGATGATGAATCAGGATGATTTTATAGGCCCGGTCAATCTTGGCAATCCTGATGAGTATACCATACTTGAGTTCGCAAAGAGGATAAAAGAATTCACAGGTGCTAAATCAAAGATTGCGCTAAAACCGCTTCCACAGGATGATCCCATGCAGAGAAGGCCTGATATAACCCTTGCAAAGGGAAAACTGAAGTGGCAACCAGGAGTAAGCATGGAAGAGGGGTTGGCTAAGACTGTTGAGTATTTTAAAGGCAGGTTAAGGTAGAGGTATAGGTAGAGAAAAAGACAGGTATAGGTAAAGGAAAAGGTAAAGAGAAGAAGGCGAAAGCTTTTAGTTTTTTCTCTGCCTTTACCTGCCTTTTATATCTTCAAGAGGAGGCTAAAGGTGCGTATACTGGTGACAGGCGGTGCTGGTTTTATTGGTTCAAACATTGTAGATGCTTATGTAGCGGAGGGTCATGAAGTTACAGTTGTTGACGACCTTTCTACAGGTAAAAAAGAAAATCTAAATCCTCATACAAAATTTTTCAAGATTGATATAGGTGCGGAAGATATTGAAACGATATTTAAGCAAGGCGGCTTTGATGTGGTAAACCATCACGCAGCCCAGATAGATGTCAGGAAGTCAGTAGCCAACCCAATCTTTGATGCAAGGGTTAATATATTAGGTTTAATAAATTTACTGCAAAACTGTATTAAATATAAAGTAAAGCATTTTATATTTGCCTCTACCGGTGGAGCAATATACGGAGAACAGGAGACATTTCCTGCCTCAGAGTCTCATCCCACCCATCCCCTAAGCCCCTACGGTGTAGCAAAACTGGCTGGCGAGCATTACCTTTTTTTCTACAAACAGATATATGGCTTAAATACCACCATCTTACGATATGCTAATGTGTATGGCCCCAGACAAGACCCTCATGGAGAGGCAGGGGTTGTGGCTATTTTTATTCAGAAGCTCCTCACGGGTGAACAGCCTGTGATAAATGGCGACGGGATGCAAACGCGGGATTTTGTATATGTTGGCGATGTAGCAAAGGCCAACGCACGTGCTTTATCTCATAAAGGTGGCGGGATTTTTAATATCGGCACAGGAAAAGAAATTACGGTAAAACAACTGTTCAGACAGCTTGCTGATACTGTAGGTGTTAAAGCTGAGGAGCGGTACGGTCCTGCCAAAAGCGGAGAACAGAAGAGAAGTGTGATTGATTTTACGAGAGCAAATAAAATACTTGGTTGGTTGCCTCTGGTTTCTTTTACGGAGGGGCTGGGAAGAACTGTAGATTATTTTAAATCTAAAACCGGCTAGAAAACCTCTGTTCAATTTTTCTTGATCTTTCGTCCTTTACCCTACTCGGGAATTATTTCCTTAGACTCTTCTTCAAAAAAGTGTCCCAGATCCATTCCCTTTGTCAATGGATCAACGGGTGCTATAATTTTGATATTACGGTTGCCTTCTTTCAGCAAATCTAGTTCATAAGGTTTGTTAATTTGTTTCCCATCTCCTCCAAATATGATCTTGACCGTGGGTGAGAGACTATCGGTAGGGTTTGCCTTCGTCACTATGCCGATATCGTTGGTAGTGAGCCTTACCGTTGTTCCTACGGGGTAGAATCCAATCATGGCTATAAATGCCTTGAGAGTATTTGGATCAAAGTGTTTACCCGACATGGTGTTCATTAGCTTTATTGCCTCAACAGGATTAAAGGGCCTCTGATATACCCTGAGCGTTGTCATGGCATCATATGCATCTACAATGGTTATTATCATGCTGAGTGGATGCAACGGTGATTCAGTGAGTGGGTAGCCAGAATGGTCATACCGTATGTGATGTTCATATACGACGCGGCTTATAAGTCCTGCGAGACCTGGCATTTGCTCTATCATTCTGGAACCTAACACAGGGTGCTGTTTTATGCTTTCGAACTCTTCGGTGGAGAGTCTATCCGGTTTTTTGATAATTTCTTCCGCAACCCCTGTTTTTCCAAGATCATGGAGCAAACCCCCAACACCAACGATACGGAGATTGGCCTCTTCTTGCTTCATGCTTTCGGCAAGGGCAATGGAAAGGATACTCACATTTACCGAGTGGTTAAACAGATAGTTGTCATAGTTTTTTATCATGGTCAGCCCAAGCATGGCATTTTGATCCGTAAGCACCAGTTCTGTCAATTCATCCGATACCCTTACGATCTCTCCGGCCTGAGGCACCTTGCCCAGCCGTATCTGGTTCATGGTCTCTTGGACAACACTTATCGCATCCGTATATGTCTCAAATATGCTTCGTTTCGAGATGGACTTAATGGTGATATGTGAGATGTTTCTGGATGCCAGCATAGTCTGAAGCTCTTTGCCTTTTAATATAGTCTCTCCGGAAAGGGAATCTATAAAGCTAAAGAACTCCTCCTGCATAAGGCCTTTTTCAAAAATTATACCCTCAATCTCTCTTCGTTTCATCTGGTGAAGAAGTTCTCCGAGGGTTTTTTCAGCATCCATAAGAGGTGTTTCCTCAAAAACCATAACATCCTTTGTTATGCCTACAAATATCTTATTGTTTGTTTTGAGGAGTTCTGACAGGGTTTGATAAGCCTTTGTTATTGGGGCAGCAATTGCAGGGTGGCCGGCTGGATAAAGCTTTTTACCCTTTACCGCACTGTTGATACCTTTGAGTATGACATCTATGTTTTCACGTTCTATCTCTGCCATCTATCGTAGCCCCTCCATAGCCTTTTTGCAGGCGATATGTACCAGCCCCTTTGCTGTTTGAGAAATCTCTTCAAGGGTTTCTAATGCATCTTTTCCGCCGATCTTTCCCAATGAAATAGCTGCATCAGCCCTGACTTCGTCGTTTTCTTTTCTACCCCAAAAGACCCATTTTTTTAACAGGTTTTTAAGGATAGCTGTTGCATT
>Ga0209324_10000742_pt1 | contig 22502 bp, 23 predicted proteins | sample Rifsed19ft3_FD_184015 | JGI IMG/M metagenome (GOLD analysis project Ga0209324, IMG submission 184015) | Soil microbial communities from Rifle, Colorado, USA - sediment 19ft 3 (version 2) | ecosystem: Environmental > Terrestrial > Deep subsurface > Rock core/Sediment | place: Rifle, Colorado...
TGCGTTTAATGTTTTTAATTTCATTTTATTTATTCCTTCGTCCGTTATTGATAAATTATTTTCGGCACTTAATATTGTTAATCGCTTATCTGAAATTCCTTTATTTGTTATTTTTGTACAACCTGGCACGTATAATGCTCGTAAGTTCTTCATATTTTTTATTCCTAAATCCGTTATTAATGTCGTATATCCTATTATTAATACTGATAAATCTAAATTTTTTATTCCTAAATCGGTTATCTTATCATTATGCTTTGCTTCTAATATTTTTAATGGTAATTCTTTTATTCCTTCGTCCGTTATTGATAAATTAAAATTCACTTCTAATAATTCTATTTTCTTTCCTCTTATTCCATTATCGGTTATTCCACTGCCTGTTCCTGCAAATAATACTTTTAATTCTTTCATATCACTTATTCCATTATCTGTTATTGATTGATTGTTATCTACATATAAGTGTCTCATTGATGTCATTTCCCTTATCCCTATATCTGTTATTTTTATATTATTGCTCGCATTTAACCATTCTAAATTCATCCCCATAATACCCTCATCTGTTATTGATAACATTATGGAGGAGCAGTTTGCATCTAAATATTTTATATCTTTATATTGCTTTAATATTTTATCATTTAATCTTTTCCTATATTTCTCAGGAATATTATATAAATCTATTATCCGTAATTCTTTATAGTAGTATTTATTAGTTTGTCTTAAATTTATCTTAGATTTAAAATCTAATTCATCATATATTTGATATAATATTTCTAGTGGTATCTCCTGCATTTATATATTTTATTATCTATTTTATTTTCATATTATTTATCTCTATAAAAAATTCCCATATAATAGCCATAGCTTTTAAATAAATAACTAATATGAAGTACATTCCAGTCGAACATTTTGCGTCTTGCCAATCATGTACCAGTTTAATATATTATGCTGATGACCCGTATCACCGTAAAAATGGTTTGCAACTTAATTCTAAGCTATTATCTCCAATTTGTTTATGTGGAAAACAAATTCTCGTTGTCTCGAACGAACGGTTGAATACTCTCCAAAAACAACCCCCAATTACACGTGTTCCGCTCGGATATCTGTGGAGTATTATCTCTCTTTTGATGATGATTTTGGGAGAAATTATTTCCCAGCATAAGATCGCCATGATTGTGTTGTTAATTATGCTCACTGTAATTGTGACAGCTAATCAATTTAAATATATGATGCAAAATGTTATGGTTAGGGACGGGAAACATATTTACGTTTTGCATTCCTAGTTATCATCATATTGTGTTCCGCTTTTATCTCTGAATCTAATCTTAAAAATATTTCCGTTGCACTATTCCTTATAATATATACATTTGTTGTTTCCACCTTCATGTGAGCAGTGTCTATATGATTGGTTGTTAATTATACATTTCTATTTGGTCGTAGGATTACTCCATGATTGGTAAAATATATTTTTAAAATTTTAAATTTGAATTTTCTTTTTTATAATTATATTTAAATATTCAATGGATATTGATTTGCCAGAAGTTCGATTCACTTGTGTTAAAATCGGTTCCAAATTAAGGATACGTATAATCACTAAAGGATATAATAATGAGGCTAATTGTCAATTCCCGAAAAATATTCGTCAAGAGGGCAAATATTATAAAGCACCAGCTTATGCTGTTACTTTCGCTAAGGGACCCGCTGGCAAATTCTTTTATCGTGTTAAAAGTAAATTAGTTCAAGAAATTGGCATTAAAGTTGATAAAATATTTAAGGATGACTCTGATGATTCTTGTGCTGTTTGTTTAGATCAAAAAAGAGAATTGGTCCTTGTTCCTTGTGGTCATTTTAATTTATGCAAAGATTGTGTTGATCATCTCCTAACTAAAAATTGTCCTTATTGTAGACAACATTTTAATTTAGCTGTTCCTCTTGATCAAATTCAATTTGATTAATTTGCTAAATATTCTCGCATTTGTTCTATTTCTGTTGTTTGCAATTTAATAATATTGGTCGCTAATTCTGAAATTTCTAATGGTATATTCGATTTATTTAATATCTTTTCTGACATTACTATTGCCATTTCATGATGTTCTATCATCGCTAATAAATAATTTCGATAGTTAATATATATTTGTTCCTTTATCATTTTATAACCTATCGCGGAAAATATTCCTAATATTATTAATATTTCATAATTTTTTTCTATTTTTTCGGTTGTTATTATTGTTGCCATCATCATTATTATTGCCATAAATAGTGCACTATAAAATTTATTTAAATTATTAGTTATATTTTTGTTTATTAATATTGTCATCAATATATAACCAATTATCGTCATTAATGCTATCATTAATAATAGTGCAGTTATATTCATCTTCATTATTTCTTATTGTTTATATCTATGTTTATTTTTTTTATATAAAATAATTTATTGATACATTTTGTCAAATATTATTTTATATTCTTCCATATTCATCGTTCTCATATCTTCATTACAATCTGGACATACTGGTTTTAAATTACTTAATTTTGTTTCTCCACCATAAAATACCGATAATATGTGACCACATTCATATGTTGGTTTATCTACTTGTATTAATCTTTCACAAATATAACAATTTCCGTTTCTATTATCTCCAAAATTTTCAGTCCATAAGTCCTCCCTTATTACTTTTGGTATTTTTACTCTATGTCCTAATGGGGTATGCTCCATTTCGTCGTAGTCCCTTCCTGATTCTAATTTATATATTATTCTATCTATCCATTCCATTTGGCGATATATACCTAAATATAATGTGTTTTCAGCATCTTTATTTTCACATTTTTCTATAAATTCTCTTATACCTATTATATATTTTTTGTCTTCTATCTGTTCCTTCCAATTATTTTTATAAAATTTATTTAATTCTTCTATTTCTTCTACCAATTTATCGTAGGTCAAATTTAGTCGTTTAATCATATCTTTATCATCGATATATTTTAATATATTTGATATATTTATGTGAGGTATTTGTGGTTTGTCGCTTTTCTTTAAATACATTGGCCAATTAGAAATAAAATACTTCTCTAATTTTTTTAATATTTGTTTCCAATTCATAACGTTATATATGTGAACTGGTTTATTTTTATTTATAAGTTCGAAATAAAAATCGTATTCATCTTCTTTATCTATTGATAATATGCTTATTAATATGTCGAAATCCTTCTTTTCGTGTGTTAAATATAAATATTTTATACATTCATATCTATGTTGGCCGTCAATTATTGCATATTTTTTATTTCGTTCTGCTAATACTAAAGGGGTCGGAAACATATATTCGTTATGAGAAACATAATAATCCTTTTCAAATTGGTTTAATTCATCGAGATGATCTTGATCTATATTTCTTTGAATTCCTCCTGCCTTTTCTTCAAATATTAAATTCTCTTTATCCTCTAGTTTGGATATTAATTCACTTGCCTTTATTACTATTATGTTATTTTTTTCGGATAGTCTATATGATATGCTCGTGTTTTTAAAGTCTGTCATCACTTTATATGTTTATATATCAGCCTGATCTTATCTTTTTATATTATAATTTCAATTTTTTAGCAAGGAAATATGGTTATATTAAAATTGAAATTATAATTACTATTTATATATATTGCCCGGTGGTGGTTTAATTAGTCACTTACTATTATCCTGATACCCACTATGAATCCTGATCTTTTGGATCGGTTCCGTAATGCTTGTTCTAATGGTGATTTAACTCTAGTAAGAGATATTTTACAATCTATTAATAATATATTAAAACAAGGATTTTTAATTGCTAATGATAATCAGTTTATTGATATTAGTAGTGAAATTATAAATACATTCCCTCATATATCTTTTGATCATCCATTTAATTGGATTCCTATTCAATGTGATGAATGTGGTAAACCAGCTGAATTCTTTGGCACTTTTATATATGATTCTTTGCTGAAAAAATCTTTACAATGTGTTACCTGTATGGTTACTTCTAAATTGGCTATTTTGCCAAAACTATTCGGTGGTACCTGCTTTGATGGTTGGGAAAAAGCTCATTGTGCTAATTGTGATGAAAATAATTATAAAAAATTATTTATTCCTATTAATGGCTATGATGATATAAGTGAAGTTTTGTGTTTGAATTGCGTTCGCAAATTAATCTCTCAAACTACATAATAATTTATGCTGATAATTATTAAAAAATATATTTGTAATTATTTAATGATTATTATGAGGCTCCCCTGACAGGGGGCTTGCGAACTCATTTCATTAATTTTAATTATTTAATTATTTAACTATTTAACTATTTAACTATTTAACTATTTAACTATTTAACTATTTAACTATTTAACTATTTAACTATTTAACTATTTAACTATTTAACTATTTAACTATTTAACTATTTAACTATTTAACTATATCTATATCCAGATACTGGTACATCCCTTCCAAAATATGATTCCGAAGGGTTCTTTATCATATCTTTAACTTTTTTCTCGATCACCGCTTCCCAACTTATCCACAGTATTAATATTACCAATATTATCTGAATTGCTACTAACGCACTTAACCATTTGTAGTTAAATTCTAGCCCTCCACCATATTCAGTTTCTCCAAATATTCCTGCTGTCGACGACATCCCTTTTAAATATGTATTATATATTAAAAGAAATAAAAAAATATTTATTTAATAAAATTGAATCTAACATTTCTAATCTATAACTGCTCAAATGGCCACGCATCCTGATAATCTGGAATTATGTGCGAATTGTAATTCAATGATTCCATCCACTAATATTATTCCTCATTCAGCCGTTTGCTTTAGACGTAATATAAGATGTAAATTATGTTCGGCTATTATAGATTCTCTTTATCCTTCTCTTCATATGGATGGGCATAGCTTTATCAGATGTTCTTGTGGTGTTGATGTTGAAAAAAGATTATTGAGTAATCATCAATCTAATTCTTGTATTATGAGACTCGTTGCTTGCACTTTTTGCGAGTTGCAACTTAAATTTAATGAAATGACCGATCACGAATCTGATTGTGGTAATCGTACTGAGGAGTGTGAAAAATGTCATAAACGAGTATTAATTCGCCTCCTGAGAACTAGCCATACGTGTTGCTTCAAATGTCCAAATTGCTCATTAATTTTCTCTTCCGATTCTGATCCTAGATATATCGTCCATCGTACTACACATTACCATACTGGTCATGATTGTATGGATGAAGCTACAGAGTCCTTGTTTCGGGATTATGAGCATGATATCCCATAAGGCAATATATTTAAAATTGAATTTTTTTATATTATTATTATTATTAAATTTAAACGTTTAAAATATGGATCATCGAGTTGGATCTATTATAGATACCCAAATCGCTATTAAAAAACTTAAAGATTATTTTCAAACTAATCTTGCTAACCAATTAAATTTGACTCGTGTAACTTGTCCTAGATTTGTTTTGGCTAATACTGGTCTTAACGATAATCTTAATGGTGTTGAAATGCCTGTTTCTTTTAACTCTAATGGTATGAATGTCGAGATTGTACAATCTTTAGCTAAATGGAAAAGAGATGCATTACATAAATATAATTTTAAAGTTGGTGAGGGTATTTATACTGATATGGATGCTATTCGTAAAGATGAAATTCTTGATGATATTCATTCGATTTATGTTGATCAATGGGATTGGGAATTAATTATTAATGAGACCACAAGTCGCTCTCTTAATTTTCTTAAATTTATTGTTAATAAAATTTATAGTGTTATTTTATTGACAGAAAATTATGTTGCCTGTTTATATCCTCACCTTGTTCCTGAATTACCCCCTAATATCTTTTTCATCTCTTCTGAAGATTTACTTAAAATGTTTCCTAATAATACCCCAATTGAACGGGAAAATCGCATTTGCGAACGTTATAAAGCCGTTTTTATTATTGGTATTGGTAATACTCTTAGCGACGGTTCTAAACATGATTCAAGGGCCCCTGATTATGATGATTGGATTAATTGTCTAAATGGTGATATTCTTGTTTGGAATCCAATTCTTAAACGTTCATTTGAATTATCCTCTATGGGTATTCGTGTTAATAAGGATTCTCTAATAAAACAATTGACTCTTACTAATAATTTAGATCGATGCAAATTACCTTGGCATCAGTCACTACTTAATGGTGAATTACCACAAACTATCGGCGGCGGTATTGGACAGTCGAGACTTTGCATGTATTATTTACGTAAATCTCATATTGGAGAAGTTCAATGCGGGGTTTGGCCTGATTCTATGATTTCTGCACTTAAATCGAAAAATATTGAACTTCTTTAATTTACTAATTTACTAATTTACTAATTTACTAATTTACTAATTTACTAATTTACTAATTTACTAATTTACTAATTTACTAATTTATTAAGTCATCTAATTTATTATTTTAATATTTTTTTATTTTGATTTATATATATTTACAAATATGGAAAATATCACTCTTGTTCTTATTGTTCTATTAACTATTCTTGTTTTATATTATTTTGGTTTTGTTGGGGTGCAGGTTGGACATATTGCTGAACCATTTCAACTCTGGACCAAAAAAATATTGTAAATTTTATATTTAATTGTCAAATTTCTTGAAATATGGTTTTTGAGTTGATAATCCCGTTGTGCCTATCCTTATTATTTTACATGAATATTCTGATTTATCCTTATAATCCCTAACCACCTCATAGCGGTCAAAATATCCTGTTGATGGATGTTTACTTACTGTGTATATCTTTATATTTTTTGTTGGTAATGTATATACAGATATATATTGCTGATTGTCTTTCGCATACCGCGAATTATATCTAAATTCTGATGGCATCTCGAGAAATACCACCGAGACCCCCATAGTTAATAACTTTTCTACTACATAATATATTGGCTTATTCTCTATTGATAGATTGAAATTATTTGGATTATTCGCTTTCTCGAATGGTGGATCTATACTTATTACTGAACTGTGGGTCATATTTGAAGCAACAAAATCATAGTCGAATCTCTTATTTAATAATGTAAATTTTTCTTCATATCCATATAATTCTACATTATTTTTTAACATTCTTATTGCTTCCGAATCTATATCATAACTTTTTACACTCCTTACTTGGGGTATTAACGCATATTGTAATGATGTCCCTCCTATATTCGCTGTTGTATCTATAAAATCTATCGGTTTATCCCCTATTATTTTTGTTATTGTTGGTAAAAACACACACTTCATTAATCGTTTACCTTGTATATCCTTTCTCATGTAACTTAAACTTTTATTCGTCCAGTGAATATCTTTTCCCAATATTATTTTATCATTTATTATTTTATTTATTTCTTCGGGAGTTTTCCCTTCGTATTTTTTTGGTATTTCTGCTCCGTTGAAAATTTTTGGAAATGCATATTCTACATTTTTTTCATATGATTTATGCAAATATGTTTGCTCTTCTCTCTCTACTATTAAATACTCTTGATCATCTATTTTCTCGTTGTATTCCTTATCTATAAAATCTGGATTTAAGCTGATGCCTGGACTCACTTTTTTGGTTAAAAACATGTGCACAGGAGGAAATGTACTAAATATTAAATTATTATCTTTAATATTAATATTTATATCTTTTTTTTAATATTTAAGTTAAGATTCGTTCTACGAACTCACCGTTCTACGAACTCACTATATTAAAAAAATGATTTACATATAATCTATGCCGATCATCAGTTGAAAACTTAGTTTAATCTTGAATTTTTATTATTGGGTGATATTATTTCTGTATCACCTTTTTTATAATATTTTATTTCCATTATTATATCATTAAAATCTTTCTCCCATTCTTTCATTCCTTTTTTTATTTCGGATTCTTCTCCCATATAATATAATTTTATATTAATATATTGTGGAATTTTTATTATTTTTCCTTTTGTTGTTTTGTCTTCATATTCTTTTACTTCGTATAATTCTGCCTGCAATGTTATTAAGTTTTTTCCTCGATTTGTATATAATAATGTGAATATCGGAAATATTGCATTATTTGCCATTTCTTCTGCTGTTTCCCCTTTTATTTTTACGTTTATTTTATATGTTTCATTATAAGGCTTTAAAAATTCCCTCTTTTTGTTTTTTTCCTCCCATATCATTGGTATTAATATCATTTTATCTCCTTGCCCATTGATATCTTGAAGTGTCAAATATATTTGACGGCTGTTCATTAACATTTCATAAATAAATATTCTCGTTCCATATATAAATAATTCATGACGTTTTAGTTTGTCTTCGTCTGCTTTTTCTTGTGTTTTCCTTATCTTTTCATCGGGAATATTCATTATTATCCATTCTACCATCGATATCATATCCATGTATGATATTGCCTTTAATATCCATTCCATCGTTTTATCGAATTCGTCGGCCGAATATGTTATTAAATATTTATCGATTAATATTGTGTATATTAATTTTTTCTTCTTGTTGATTATTTGCATTTCTTTTTTTTTAATCCTTAAATTACTATTTGGCGGTCCCTTATTCTCATAAAAACATTTCCATATATCTAATTCGGTAAATGGATCGAAATCTAATTCCGAAATATACGTAAGGAACTCCCGAGACTCTGGGGATTGGGATATATTGGTATTTTCTGTGAATGAATCCTCCAACGGGGAGCACAGTGGGCGAAACTCCCCAGAGCCCCATGCAGACATCTTATTGTCTATCTTTTATTGTTATTTATTTAATTGATAATTTTTATTTGTAATTATATAATTTGTAATTTCGTAGGTGAGTTCGTAGAACGAACTTGCGTTATAAGTGCAACGAATCGTAACAAATCGTAAATGTTATGGCGACTTGTAGTTCAGACGGTTATTATCATTACGAAACTACCTGTAGGTCATATTCCGCACCGACTTGTGCCTCTGTTCACTCCAACGGAATAGATGATGGTGGTACTGTGAGTTGTGGTGTTGGGCAAGGATATCGAAGAAAATGTAAATATCAATGTGGAACAGATGCCACTTGTTGTCTCACGGGTGCACATTCTGGTACTGGTTCTGTTTGTCACCCGAATTATATTAACTTAAATGTTGATAATTGTAATACTTTTATGTCCGCAGAATGTGCAAAAGCTCCGACGAGACTTTGGAATTCTGCAGATAGATGCGGTCAATGGTGTAATGCTCATCCTACCGAATGTAAGGTTCTAAAAAAAAATCATTGTGATAAGGTGGGATCTCTTACTGATACTAATTGTAAAGATTGGTGCGCGGCTAATAATGGTTTGTGTGAGACGGCCGCTGCTGATTATTGTTCTCAACCAGCTAATAAAAATGTTCAATTCTGTGCATGTGTTAATAGCCCTCTTAGAGATTTAGATACTTTTGATAATGGGGTTCCTGAATGCTTTGATCAAAATTGTCTTAAAATTGGCTCCTATCGTACTAAAAGCGGAAGTGATATTGCTGGCCAGGGTGGAGGTGGATGCCCTGACCTTCTTATTTGTAATCAAAAGATTGATCTAGCTGCTTTGGGAGGTATTAAGATTGAGGGATCTATTGATCAAAGTTGTAATATTGATAGTGATGGTAATGGGTTTACGCCTCCAGCGGGAAATCCGCTAGACGATCCACCAGATCCACCTCCTGATCCACCAAATGAATTGGCAAATCCAATAGTCATCATTTTCATTGTTGTTATTTTTCTCATTATTATTGGTGTCATCATTTTTGTTCTTTTAAAAAAAAGAAATTCTGAAGAATATGAAGAAGCTGAAGAAGCTGAAGAAACTGAAGAAACTGAAGAAACTTTTTAAATTTTATGTTTCATATTTTTTCCACCATTCTGAACCGTTATTGGTTAATATTCCTTTTGAATCATGAGCTGATCCGTCCGTATCTATATATCTCTGTTTTCGTTGTGGATTAAAATGTACTTTTTTTGTTTTTGGTTTATCAATTTTAGGTAAATCTAGAGCGGAATTATTATCTTCTTCCACAATTGATTTTACTGGAATACTTTCCTGCGTAATTAATTGGTTGGTAGGTACATGCTTGCATAATATCAAAAATATTATTATAATAAATAATAATATTATTATTATTTTTGACATTAATTCTATAGCTTATATATATTATTAATTATTTTTTAATCTCCATATATTCTATATTGTTGACTTGGTGACACTTCGAAATTTTTATATTCTTTCCATATTATATTATTTAACATTTGTTTATAACTTGGTATTTTATTCTTATTTTCTTCTAAATAGTTCAAATCAAAATGATTATAAAATTTTGTTGGATCTAATTTGTCTAATATCTTTTCCACACCTACATTCTCTGTTATGTCATATATATCATATAATAAAAATAATATATCATTTTGTGGACGGGAATTCATTATCTGTTTATTATCCAATATATTACTCATTATTCCTTCTTCTTCTATCATTGAAAATCCGAAATCTATTATTTTCGGCTGTATTCCAAAATATGGTATTGCCCAATGCATTTTCTCATCTTTATATATTAAAAATTTTAAATCCATTGGGTTAAATGAATAATTAGCATCAAATTTTAACATTATATTATCGGTATGTAAATCATAATGTTTGAAACTTGGATATCTTTTTGTTATTGTATAAAGTGTATATATTATCTGGAATAATATTGATTTAAATATTACTACCCCTTCTAAACTATTATTCAAATATTTTTTTAAAAAGAATCGCAGTGTTATATCACATTTTTCTAATGCCACAAAGGCAAACCCATCATTTGATAATCCCTTCCTTATTAATTCTACATGTTTACAAAATAATCCTTGGACTATTTGAAATATATTGTCTTCGCTTGCTTGTTTATATTGCTCACATAATTTTTTATTCGGTAATATAGGTAATCCGCTACAATCTTTGTGATATATTATTCTTATTATACATGGTGATTTTTTTTTATCTAATATTTCTCTCTTTAATATTTCTAATATTCTTATTTCTGCTGTATTCTGATGCACCGTTGTTGCTGATTTTACTCCATATAATTCTGGATTGTCTTTTCGGTAAAAATTCAATTTGGTTATAAACTGGGTTCCATTTATTATATTCGTGAAAAAATGCGATGAACTATATCCTCTATACGGTAATATTGTCTTTATTATACTTATAAACTTTTTCAGATCCGAACAATCATATATTTTTATTAACTCATCTTTTATTTTTTCATACTCAATCTCCTCAGTGTCGCCTTCAGCTAACATCTTTTTGCTATATTATCTCTTATATATTTATATTTAAATCTCGTCTTCATATTCTTCATATAATTGACTCGTTTTTTTTACTCTTGTCGGAAAAATACTACCTGTCAGTACCCCCTTTATTGCTCCCAAATTCTTTATTACTATTGCCACTATTACTAACACTACTATTGCTACTATTACCGCTATCGCTACCCATACTCCGCCGATCATATCGAAAAATGCAGCCAATGGTCCTTTTGATTCCTGTGTTGACGCTTGATCTGATACCGCTTTTAAGAAATTTCCTAATGATGTTCCTTCTAGTGAATTTTGGACACATTTCATTACTACTTCTGTTGTTATTACTTGTTCTAAACGGGCTCCTTTTTCTAATTTTACACTTCCTCCTGCAGAAATTTCTATATCTTGCCCTTGTGTCACGCTTGCCGCACAATTTTGAATGAAATTTTTTGTTATGTTTGATTCTATTAATGTATGAATATTTGTATTCATAGTTGATTCCTGATTCGCAAATATTGATACTACTCCTTCTCCAGCTTGTGCTACTGCCTGTTTTATCTGTGCTTCGATTTGATTTTGCTGTTCGGTTGTACTTTCGGTACTTGCCACACATTCGACATTTATTGTTGCAGTTTGTATTTGTCTTATTGTTCCTCCAATAGTAATATCACCTCCAGCAATTATTCTTATCCTTTGAGATCCCGTATATGACACCCCACAAGCTTGCATCGTGTTTACTATCACATTTGTTATTATCTCGGTTGTGTTTGAATAGCTTACTGTACTTTCTTGACCCACTGCGTTACCCATTTTTAAAATTGAAATTTAAATTATATATTATAAGCAACATTAAAAATGAGGATTTTTAAAAATAATTCTCTTGATGTTTTACTTGATTTGACCGCTAAAGAAATGATTAATATTGAAGCGGGGACTCAACTATTTAATTACAATATGCCAATAAGTGATAAAAAGAAGGGTTATCCTTATTTTGTTAAAGATAATGTTGAATATTCTTTTAATTCTTGTGAAGGGTTTGTTTTCCTTTCGTCCTCTATTGATCGTAATTCTTTCATTAAAAAATTATTAATAATCCTTGAACGTCTTGAAAAGGGATTAGATGATCCATATAATGGTAACCATTTACTAGATTTTCAATCAATTTGTTCTCAACATCTTACTGCACTAAAAATTAAAAATAGTCAAAAACTTACTAAATATATTCAGCAAGGTGAGGGAGTTAGGATTCCTCTGTATAATATTAAAAGATTATTGGTACTTGATTATCGTGGAGATTATGTTGGTATGCAACCCAGATTCACTTGGTATTTTTGCTATATTTCTTCCTTTATTATTGATTATCATTCTCACCCACTTATTTCCAAATTTGTTAGTTCTATTTTTATTGATATTGATGATATTTCTAAATTTTCTAATACCGATCTTGATTTCAATTTCTCGTATAAATGCATCAAATCTTTTGATAATATTATTATGGTACCTATTCAAATTACTGGATTTTTTAATCATATTTTTACAAACATTAATCCATTTTATACGATGATGCCAGGTGGCGTTTTTCGGTATGAACTTATTAACAAAAATCCAGCTCTTAATAATAATTTGGAACGATTTTCTCCTATTGATCATGTTATTTATCATGCTGATTTTAATCAATTACTTATCCGGGATCCTTCTATTTGCCATTCATGTAAGTTTACTTTATATGATGATAATTATGTAGTGATATTAAATGATAGTGATTATGGCGTTGCCTTTTGTCCCCCATGCTTACATTTACAACTTCCTGCACATATTTCTTACATATTTAGGGTTACTTTTAAAACTACCGTTAGAGATGTTATTATGTCTCTACCTAGTCCAAAAAAAGATATTTTATTAGAGTTTATTGATAAGGGGTGGCATGTTTTATCGTATAATGATATTCCTTATATTTCTATTGGTGATAAATATCTTGTTTTTCATTCAATTGCTGAATATATTTATATTGGTCATCTCTTCCCTAATAAATTTGTTTGCTTTGAATCACTACTTAATTTAACTTAATTTAACTTAATTTAACTTAATTATTCCATCCAACCATATCCACAATCAGCACATTTATAATAGAATTGACTTATTTCATCGGCACCTAAACTTCTGCCAGATGTTTCCTGATATTTTATTTTTCGGCCCTTACATATTTTACATGTATGCTTTGTTGTATATTTCTCTTTTATTTGTTGTTCCATTCTTTTATTTATTATTTTAATTTCTTCTTCATAATTCTCCGGTGCTATTTCACTATTTGATAATTCCGCCACTAATTTCGGATCCAATTCTCCCTTACTTAATCTTTTTAAATAATCACCAGATCTTAAACTTGATATATGTCTATATAATTCGGTACTATATCTCTCCACAAATTCTTTTTTCGCCCAACATCTATCCATAAATTTCTCTCCACATTCTTTAACTATCTTATTCATACAATCCCTTTCCATCCTTCTTAATATTGTTTCTCGGTCTTCCTCTGATAATTCTAACCATTCTTTATTATCTTTATTTTCCCTACATACCTCTCTTAATACTTCCATCATTTTTTTCCTCTCGGTATTCAATGCTGGTCTACCTATCGTCGTCATTAGTATAATGATTAGATCGTATTATTTCAAATTTAAAAAAATATTTTAATTGATTATTGTATGGTGAGTTCGTAGGCGTTATCAAGTGCAACGAAGCTTGTGAGTTCGTAGAACGAAGTTTGTGAGTTCGTAGAACGAACTGCCTTAAGTGCTTGAATTTTAGGGTTCAGGATCATGCGGATTCGCATATTCATCCATTCGATACTCTTCCATTGATCCTTTTAGTTTATTGATCTTCATATACGTCTTATTCACCCTTTCCAATACTAATTTCATTACATCATTCATTTCTCCTATCATTTCTTCCATACTTCTTATTCTGCGGGAAAAATTCTCCATTCTATTATTTATATTTTGTAATGATGTTTCTAAGTCATCTTCACAGCCAATAGATTCATTCTCCAAATCGGAATATTCTATAAATCCTCGACTACTTATATTATTACACGTGTCTTTATCTTTATTATCTTCTGATGGAACATTATTCGTAAATTTAGCTTTCTTCGTTTCGACTATTAATTCGGCCATATCACCTATTTCGTAATTTATATTATCTCTGTTCTGGCTGGTGTCTCCCCTTGCCCCCCATATTTCCTCTATTTTCTTTTGCAATTCTTCTATTGATTGCTCATTAGCGACTTCGACTGTTCCCACGGCCGAAGGAACTTGTGGCGAAGATTTCGTTGCACTTATAACGCCTACGAACTCACGAGCCACAAGTTCGGTCTTAGATACGGCCTCCAGTACTATGCTATTCTCTCTTCCCGTTGGAGTCTCCATTTTATCGTTTGATATTTAATATCTATATATTATTCAATTTTTATTTCAATATTTAATTTACTTACAATTTACTTATTGTTATCATATCTCTCTCTATTTCTTCCTTCCTCTTTCTTTCCATTATTGTTATTATTTCTTCCTCTTTTGCCCATTCTAAAAATGCCATTAATCCTGATTGAAATATATTATTAAATCCCTCTTTATTGTATTTTTTCCATATCGTTCCATATGTTAATGAAACATGTTCGTCGCTTCCTTCGCCATATTCCCATTTCTGGTCATTTAATTGTAATATTATATTCGGTATTTCTAATTCTGAAATTTTCGATAACCAATCCTTAACTAGTTTATATTCTGATATATCTACTCCCGATGCCCATAAATGTGCGGTATCTATTCCTAATCCTATTCTATGATAATAGCTTTTTGTTTTTATTATTTTAAATAATGCTTTTATATTTTTTAGTTCGGTATATTTATATTTATCACTTTTCCCATAACTATTCATTTCTAAATAGATTGTTACCAGTGGTAGATCTAACCTATCTACAATTTCTTGGGAATTAGATACATCGTTTTCTATTATTTCATCTAATGCTGAGACTATTTTATTCACTGATTTATTCGGTAAATGTATTATTAATCCTTCTGCCATTATTTCCCTACTTATTTCTAATTCTTTTTTTATATTCATTATCGTAAATTTATGCCTATATCCGTATAAATGGTCCAAATGTGATCCGTGCACTAATTTTTTTACTCCCATTTCCTTTATTTCCTTTTTTTCTTCGGGGTTATATATTTCGTAAGAATTATTCGGACCTATTACATAAATCTGAATATATGTAAATCCATATTTTTCTATTAATTCCTGTTGCTCTTTTATATTTATTTTCTCTCTTATATGATAACCTAAGTTCATTTTGTTGCTATATATAAAAAAATATATATTCTGATATTATGTTGAACTTATTTATTATAGTGTTAGTCAATATTTTAATGTATTTTTGAGTGTTTTGAGCGGTTTGATATTTACTATTATTGAATTTATCTAAATTTTCGTTTAGATAAATATTCATGACGGAATATTCGTTGTCAACTAGACCGCACACATTACTAAAATCATATTGTAAAGTGCTATTAATTATACGATGTTCTTCTTTGAATATTTGTTTAGAGTATTGATTACCCGAATCTATTGCTTCATTGGTGATTATTGAATCTATTGCCATAATCCCCAATATCAAATAGATCTTTTTTTATTATAATAATATCAATTTCAATTTTTTATCTGATATTTAATTTAAATATTTCCCTTATTCTATCTCCACCTTCTTCTTTTTCTATTTCGCCAGTTAATTTATTTATGAGTTTCATATAATATATTACATTACCAGTTTTTTTTCCATGTTCATCCAATTCTTTTGTCCATATTATATATTTATCATTTACCTTATATGATTTTGCTAATATTTCTCTAAATTCTTCTATTTCTTTAGTACTCATTGGTTTGTTGAATACCGGTTGCAAATCAGTCATTATGATTGATCTTTATATTATTTATGTTATATATTTTAAATATATTGAAAATCCGTCATAATATAAAAATGCTAATGCTTCCGCTGATACGAATAATTTTACCTTATTATTCTGATTTATTTTATTCTCTGAGTCATATTTAAGATAAAATTCTTTCGCTCGTGATGTTTGTAAATATCCAGTCATCATTTTTCCGCCAGGTAATAAATTAAATGGTGCTATCATTTTGCCACAATCATCAGGAGTTACTATGTGCTCATTCATTAATGGTATATGTTGATTATAAAATGCTGGAGATAACATTGGATATAATTCGACACCAAATGCTTTAAATCCTACCTTTTCAACCACATTTCCACATTTTAAAAATTTTATTGTTCTTATCACTACCTGTTGTACTGGATTAACTATTGGATTATTAATTACTGTTACGTGCGGTAATTCTTCCACTGTTATCTTTGAATATTTATGCCAATTATCAAACGATTCTTCATTCTCCAATGGTTTAAATCCAAATTTCAAATATTCTATTCCATATTTTAGTCCACTTAGATGAATTTCTCCTTCACTACCGCTTAATATTTCGATATGTCGTTTATTTATTTTTATCACTGACATTAGTCTCCTATTCATAAATAGATCGTGAATCTCCGAATTCACATATATATTTTTTGTATATAATTCAATTCCCTCTATTTTAAAACTTGTTATTCCTGATGACACCACATTGTCGTTCACATCTATCGCCTGTATTATTCGCCTTAATGGTGCCAGATATATATCTATATTTCGCTGTGCTGTTCTTATTAATATATTATTTAAACTACTACTCACATCTCTATTAAACCAAAATAATAATGGTATCCATAATTCTAATTTTGGTTGATAAAATTTTGGAGTTTGGGCTCCATTCTTATATTCTAATTTTTGTTTTACTTGCTGGTCAACCATATAAAATTCTCCCTGTAATGTATCTTCACGCCCCAATGATCGGTAATATCCTATTTTTTTACTCGGTTGCACATGAAAATCGTTGAATGATATATCATCGGTCACATAATCTGCTATATCTAGATTATCTACATTTAATGTTGTCCTTTCAAATAGCCGCATTCCTGGTAAATCACAATATCTATATCGCAATGATCCTTCTGGTGCATTTTCTTTTATTCCTATTTCTTGAAATAATACTCGTACAACCATATCATTTAACCAATGTCCTTCATTTCCCTGTAAATTGAATCTTATTTTTGTTGTATTTGTTCCATCGACTAATTGTGTTATCCCACCATCTCCTTTTAATGTTTTAAAATATTCATAGGCTATCGCCACATGTGGTCGATATGTTGATACCATCGCAAAATTATGCGTTTGTGATATATCTTTGACTGTTGGTCGTACATCTTCCAAATTTCTTTTCTTATTCTCTTCTTCTATTTGTTTTAGTCGTTGTCGTAATTGTTTTGTTAATACTAAATAACTATCTTGTTCACCCGAATATGAATCCAATATTATATAAATACCCTTTGACATTTTAAAATTTGATTCTTATATAATATTATATATAAAGTCTATTTAAATTTTAATTAAAGTAAAATGTTGAATGCTGGAGGATTAAATATTAAATTATGCAATTGGGGGTTAGTTCTTAAATTAGATGATCTTAAAAAAATTCTAAATCATGATTATTTTAATTTTCTTAAAAAATTAACTATTAAAACTGAACAAAAAGTTGGTCCTCCTAAAATTGCTCACTCTTATAAATTTGTTTCGTGTAATAATACCAAATATATTTGTCTTCCCAGAACTCTTATTAATTCTTTCATTAATTTTGATTTAGCTACTGTTATTGATAATAAACTTTCTCTTGGTAGTCGTACACTTGATGGACGCGTTGATTTTGTTGGTAATCTTTTCCCGAATCAATCACTCATTTGTGATTGGCTTTGTCAAAATATTTTTACTAAAGAAAAAATCTCTAAAGGTGATGCTGGTTGTATTATTGATCTTATGGCTGGTCTTGGTAAAACTTTTGTTGCTGGTGGTGTTATCGAAAAATTAAAATTACGCACACTTTATATCGTCCCTCGTATTCATTTACAACAACAGGCTATTAATGATTTGACTCCTATTTTAGATTGTTCTGTTATTGGTTCTTCTGCTGATATTTCGGAAGATATTTCAGTTGTTGTTATTAATTCGGCTCTTAAATTTTCAGATGATGTTTTTAATTCTTATGGCTTGGTTATATTCGATGAAATTCATATGTATTGCGGACAAGTATTCAGAAATATTTTCTTTAAAGCTCAAACTTCTTGTGTTTTAGGCATGACTGCTACTTCCCATCATCGACTTGATAATTTTGATTCTCTTTATTATAAATTGGTTGGCCCAGTTGTTTCGGCTAAGGATTTACCGAATTATGATCCTGATATTGATCGTTTTAAGGGAGAAGTAAAAGTTATATTATTTACAGGCCCAGTTAAAACCTTTTATAATGATAAAACTGATAAACCTGATACTCAAAAAACTATTGGACAATTTATTGATGATGATAATAGAAATAAATTAATCGTTCGTGAAGCAAAACTTTTATATAACGATCCTAATTCTTTTACCTATATTTTTGTTGAACATAGAAGACATGTTCTTAAACTGTTTGAACTTATTTCTAATGAATTGGGAATAGATGCTGTTAGTGATATTTCCTCATTAATGGGTAATGCCTCTGATAATGATCGACTACTCGCTACTAAATCCCGAATTATTGTTACTACCTATTGTTATTCCGGAACTGGTATTTCTTATGTTCGAATGAATTCTGCTATCTTTGCCACTCCTAGACGCTCTAATTATGAACAAATTTGTAGACGTGTTACCCGTAAAGGCTCCGATACTAATATCATCCGAAAATATGTTGATATTGTTGATACCTCTTGCTTTCTCAAATATCAATATTATAGTAGAAAAAAAGTTTATGATTATTTTAATTATGATATTCACAAATCATCTATTAATTCAAAGGATTTATAAATTTATTATGATATGGTTAAAATAATATGTTATATACACTATTTTTTATTGTTCTCTGGTTGGAGGGATTGGGTATTCATTTCACATTAATGAATACTCTTTTTTTATTTAGAAATTAAAGAATTTAAGATCATATTAAGTTAGATAAAATACTTTTTTATATTATGTATTTATATATATATGTATATAAATTATCACCGACCCATACATGACTGAAATTAAAGTTATTGAATTAAAGGAGGATATTAAAAATTTTCATAAATTTACACCTGATGATTTAGATTCTTTTATAGATAGATTATCCCTTATTAATATTGATAAATATCATTTGGATAATTTTAAATTCATGATTCAATTATTTATTAATTTTAAGGATCTACTTAATCATCCGAATATTAAGGAACTATTATTGAGAAAAATTATTTTAATTGGTCAAACTTTCTTTCGAAAAAAATCCAGTCGTGATGCTGGTTCTTTTGTCTTGATTCCTATCATTACTAATGATAAAAAAGATTTAAATTCTATCAGGGTACATTTTGATATTCCTATATTTTGCAATGTTATATTAAAAAATGTGTATTTTAATTTTGTTTCCGCTGTTGGTCAAGAAATTATGGTTGTTGGTCTTCAGATGAATCCTTTCTGTTCTAAGGATTCCGATTATTATCTATCTGACGAATTTAATATTGGTCTTTTTAATCATGATTATTTGGCCAAATCGTGCTCTTTTCTACCCGATTTACCTACGCCATCTAATTTATCGGGAAAATCTATATTTTTCTTTAAAGATGATCCTAATATTATTGATAATATTTTTGACTTTTTTATAAAATATATTAAATATTTTTATTCATCTGAAAATCAACTCAAAATTAATTCTATTTTAAGTATTAAATCACAAAAAGTATTATTACAGATCCCCATTAAGCACAAATATGGCGAACTATCCTCGTTAATTGATCCTAAATTGATGCGATTTATTAAATTAATTGATGATTTACTTAAAATTAATAGTTATGTGCAAACGTCTTATTATAAAAGTAATTTATTACATACTCTTCATTCGGCTAATTTATTTAACATTTATTTTATATTTCTTATTTTAGGCTCAGATAATGAAATTCTTAATGCTATTCAAAATTATCGTGAGAGTCTTTTAAGATCGGATGCTATCAAAGCTAATTTACGAAAAAAGATCAATGCCCTTAATCTTCTTATCAGTTACAAATCTATTATCGAGGATAAATTCGGTATTCAAAAATTAAAAGAAATTGAAAAATCTATCACCAAGGTTGGACTTTATAAAACTGTGCTCACATCTTCATCTCTAATTAATGCTTTACCTGATAAAGAAAAACAAATGGTTATTAATATTTATGAAAAAAAATTAAAATATATTGAAGAAATTGCCAAAAATAATTGTCCTCATGTTAAACTTTATCGTAAATTCAGATCCGCGAAATTTATTGGAAATATTTCTAATATTTATGCTGATTTGAAAAAATTCTTTAAAGTTAATAAAATTGTTAATTATTACACTGATAAAAGAAATCTTAAATCTTTAACCGATATTAATAATACTTTTATTAAATGTAATAATTGTGGTTTCGATCTTATTTGTCCTCATTTTGCTGATTATACTGAACTTCAATTAGGATCACCTAATCTTTCATTCAATGATTTTAAAAATAAATTATTCATGTATATTGATCAAATTCCTTATCTCGGTAATTATTATTGTTTTATTTGTGGAGAAGTTATTGCTAATGCGGAAATTTTCGAAACTGATAAAGTTACTATCGATGAATTTTCACTTAGATCCTCTATTGATGATGAGTTAAGAAAACAAATGTGGGGAGAAATGCTCGGAACTATTAGAAATTTTAATTTTAACCCTGTTGTTGATTCATCAAAAATTCATAATGATATGGTTAATGTTTGTTATGATTATATTGCCGATATCGAACAACAACTTATCAAGTCCAAAACTAATACTTCTGAAGATATACACAATAAAAAAAAATTATTTATTACCATTTATGCTTATGCTTATATGGTTAATTTTGTTATTAATAATAAAAATATTGATGTTTCTCTCAAATTTTCTAAAAAATTATTAGATAGTTCTAAACTTATTGATTTACTCAAACATATACTTTTTGCTATCATTAATACTAAAAATATTTTAATTAATAAGATTTCAGGTATTACTTCCGAATTTATTAAAAATAAATTAATCGATGCTTATAAATTAGTCTCTGGAAAAATTTCTATTATACCTACTCATATAACTACTTATGATTCTTATAATGATATTTTAATTGATCCTATTTATAAATATATTTTCTTTATTACTCATTTAGGCAAAGCCTATAAAAAATCTGATGAAGTTAGTCAATTAGAAAAAATACTTAACATTAATTTAAAGAAGGATCTATTAAGTTATAATGATATTTATGATCATATTGTCGCACCTCATCTTTCATCCGTTGTGGCTTTTGATTCCATACCTAATTTCGAATATGGAAAATCTATTGATCTTGATAAAATTATCAAAAGTTATAAAGCTAAAAGTTTTCATCATTTTTATGATAAAATTAAATTATCCCTGCCTTTTACTTTTATTTATGATGATTCCGGAAATTTTTCTGATCCTTTTTTGAAATATTCTAAATCTTCTTCTGATATTCTATTTCATGAATCTCAACTTAATCTGTTTTTACATACTTTTCAGACTTTTTCTTCTGGTCAGTCTTATGTTGATTATTCTTTTAAATATATTCCAACTTCTCTGGGATTGTTATTCGATGAAAATGGACAGAAACATCTTTGGAATATTTTTATCTTTAATTCTTTAGAATTAACTAAGTTTGATTTAATTAATAAAACTGATCTTAAATATCCTTTTGATGATATTAGATGCTCAGTTTGTGGCATATTAAGATCCGACAGTAATAAACTTAGTTCTGATAAAATTATTCAGTCACTCAAATTTAGAGAAGATATTGAAAATTTCTTTAATTTTTATGAAAATAGATGTCCCGAAGGTGGATTACATACTTTTGTTAATGATATATGTAGTAAATGTAAATTTTCTCCTAAATTTCTCAAAAATATTTATTCTTCTGATGCTAAACTTTTTTATGATGAATACAAAGAAAAATATCTTATCGAAAAAAAAGAAGCTCACATATATGAAATTAAAATTCTTAAAAAAGAAATTAAA
>Ga0209324_10000745_pt1 | contig 22471 bp, 19 predicted proteins | sample Rifsed19ft3_FD_184015 | JGI IMG/M metagenome (GOLD analysis project Ga0209324, IMG submission 184015) | Soil microbial communities from Rifle, Colorado, USA - sediment 19ft 3 (version 2) | ecosystem: Environmental > Terrestrial > Deep subsurface > Rock core/Sediment | place: Rifle, Colorado...
TTCACCTCGGGGAAATACACCCGGAACGTCGACCCCCTTCCCGGCTCGCTGTACACGTGGATGAACCCGTTGTGCTGCTTGACGATCCCGTAAACGACGGCAAGTCCCAGGCCTGTTCCCTTGTCCGGCCCCTTCGTCGTGAAGAACGGCTCGAAGATGCGCTCCCGGGTCTCCTCGTCCATTCCCATCCCCGTGTCGCTCACCGAAAGCACCGCGTACCGGCCCGCCTTCATGTACGGATACTGCTTCAGGTATCCTTCCTCCAGCGATATGACGGCGGTTTCGACGGCAAGTTGTCCCCCCTCCGGCATGGCGTCGCGGGCGTTGAGACAGAGGTTCATCGCGACCTGCTCGACCTGTCCACGATCCGCGCGGATCATCACCGGGCCCTCCGCGGGGATGGTCTTGATCTCGATGTCCGCTCTTGTGACCTTCCGGATGAGTTTCACGAGGCCGGTCATTACCTCGTTCTGGCAGAGGACCCGGAACTGCATGTCCTGGATGCTGATCCCGTCCCCGATGGCGGCGAGGATCGCCTCCGTTTTGGCCTTCTCTTCCTCCGCTCTTGTTCGAGCCGCCTCGATCAGGTCTCCCGCCCGCTTCCGTTCGGTGATGTCCATGACGTTGCCGATGACCTTGACGATCCGGCCCTCTTCCCGTACCGCCTCGGCCGTGGTGCGCACCCACAGCCGGCGGCCCGTTGCGGTGGTGAAAGGGAACTCCAGGTCGTAAGGTTCCCCTTTCCCGACACATCGCCTGCTTCTCGATATCCCACTCCCAACCGCCGACCTTGCTCAGGCGTTCCGTGGAATTCAGCAGCGCCTCGTCCCTGGCCGACACCTCCTCGGACTTTTCCCTTGCGCTGATATTCTTCAGACGGGACCATATAAACTTCAGTTTTGAGTCTCCAGCACCTCTTTCACTTTCCGCGCCAGGGAAATCGGCGAGAACGGCTTCTGCAGGAAAGCCGTGCCCGGATCCAGGACACCATGGTGAACAATCGCATCGTCCGTATATCCGGACATGAAAAGGACCTTGACCGCCGAGTGCTGCTGTCGGATCCGATCGTACAACTCCCTTCCACCCATCCTGGGCATGACCACATCGGTCAATAGCAGGCTGATCTCTCCCCCGTGTTCCCCCGCGACCCGGAGGGCATCCTCGCCGTCGCGCGCCGGTAGAACCGAGTATCCGTATCCGCTGAGAACCGCGCAGGCGAATTTCCGAATCGACTCTTCGTCTTCCACGACAAGAACGGTGTTCTTCCCGCGAAGGTCCTCGTCAGGGGAGCTCGCCTTGTGTGGATCTTCCGCCCGGTCTTCCGTGCGCGGAAAGTAGACCTTGAACGTCGATCCCTTGCCGGGCTCGCTGTACACCCAGATGTATCCCCCGCTCTGCTTGACGATGCCATATACCGTGGAGAGCCCGAGCCCCGTGCCCTTCCCCGATTCCTTCGTCGTAAAGAAGGGCTCGAAGACCCGCGACATCGTCACCTTGTCCATCCCCACTCCCGTGTCGCTGATGGCGAACATGACGTAAGGACCGGGCTGCGCGGGGAGATGCTCGCGTGAATATTTCTCGTCCAGAAAAACATTGCCTGTCTCGATGACAAGCTTCCCGCCGCCGGGCATCGCGTCCCTTGCGTTCACCACGAGGTTGACCAGGACCTGCTCGACCTGCCCCGGGTCGGCCTTCACGCTCCACAACTCCGCCCCCGGGTTGGTTCGGAGCTCCACGTTCTCCCCGATCAACCGGCGGAGCATCTTCTCCATGCGGGATACCACCTCGTTCAGGTCGAGCACTTTCGGCTGCAACACCTGCCGGCGGCTGAACGCCAGGAGCTGTTGCGTCAGCGACGCGGCTCGCTCGCCCGCCCGCTTGATTTCCTCCGCATCATTGCGTAGCGACGAATCCTCCGCAAGCCGGCCCAGCATGAGTTCGCTGTACCCGGTGACCACCGTGAGAAGGTTGTTGAAGTCGTGCGCGATGCCCCCCGCGAGCCGGCCGACCGATTCCATCCTCTGCGACTGACGGAGCTGTTCTTCCAGTTTCTTGCGTTCGGTAATGTCGATATAACTGCCGTGTATCAGGGTCCGGTCCGTGAATGGCAATCGGGCCAGCCGTACCTCGCAGAGAAGGTCCTTGCCTTCCGCGTTGTGAACAGCCCGCTCGAACATCATGGATTCGCCGGACAACGTCCGTCCGATCATTTTCTCGATGCTTTCGGCGACGGGAAGTCCATCGGGCTGGGACGACGAGTAGAAGCGTTCGGGCCCGGATGCCAGGAGTTCCGCACGGCTGCACCCGAAAAGCCGCTCCGCGTTGGCATTGGCGTCCACGAACACGTTCCGGGCCACGTCGTACACGACGATGGCGTCCGGAGCATGCTCGAACTGCACCCGGAAGCGACTTTCGCTGAGGTTCAGTTCGCGGTTCGCTTCGACGAGTTCCCGGGTTTTCGCATTCAGCTCGCCCAGTTTATTTTCCAGTTGCGCGTTCAGTTCCTGGTTCTCTTTCAAGGATTTCGTCAAGCTGGGCATCGCAATGGCTTCAGGGATCAGGGGGATCATGTAATACGCGGCTACCGCCGAGATCATCGCCGTGAACGCTTTCACTCCCCCTTCGATCCAGTAGTCGGCGACGAATACCGTGTAGGCCGCCAGAAAATGGGTGGTGCCGCACGCCAGGATGAAAACCCCGAACAGGAGAATTACGCGGTGAAAGGGAAGATCCCGTCGTTTGTAGGCAAAGTAGAACAAAGCGGCAGGGATGGAATAGTAAGCGATGCCGGTGACGATGTCGGAGATGACATGGAGCCATACGAGTCCCGGCTCCCAGGAATAGCAGGCGCCATGCTCCATGTAGCTGCTGACGACGTGCTCGTGTTCCATACCGATGATTCCTCGACGTCATTCCGAGGAAAGGAAATCGCCTGAAGAATCAACTCTCTTGAAGTATCGTAGGATACTATCTGCAGCATGTAAATTTATTTGATGCTTTCAGCGAGCTTGTCGAACGATCCGCTCCAGCCGGCCTCGCAATCGCTTATGGTCCCCGATGGAATGCCGGCATGCTGCAGGGTCATGATCGTCTTTCCGTCATCATCCTCGAACGTCACGGTCACCAGCAATTCCAGCGGCCATTCTCCTTGCATTCCGTAGTGCGCAGCCGGGACCACGTTCCCTTTCTCGTCCGCGAAACTATCGGTACAGACAATCCGCTCCATTGGAACGATCTCGCGGTACACGCCCGTACTCCAATAGTCCTGGCCCTCGGGCGAGCGCATGCAATTGAGATACTTGCCTCCCACGCGGAGATCGATCTTGCAGGCAGGCGACGTGAAACCTTGCGGTCCCCACCAGCGCATGATGCGCCCGGGGTCGGTCCACGCTTTCCAGACGGCTTCGCGCGGCGCATCGAAGATGCGTGTTATGACGAGGTCCTCGGCCATCGGTGATACAGCCGGATGATCATGTCTTGCGGCCATATTTTCCCTCCTTGGCAACCGCCAGGGCAGCCATTGCGCCTGGCGGCCGCGCACGATAGGTTGGCGCTCCGTTGGAATTTAAGATGCCCGGAAATAATGGGATGCTTCATGTCGAGGGTTTCAGAGGGCTTCGCGAATATCGGCTGCGCACCGGTGAGTCTCGAAGGTTGCATGCACCAGGCCGAGTTCCCCGGGCAGGAGGCGGTAGTAATCGTCAGGATCCAGAGGCCGGGATGAGACGATCGCGACCTCCGCCGCATAGATCCCCGGACCCACGGACCACACGTGCAGATCGGAGACCCGGTTGTCTCTCTCCGATTCGATGGCCTTCCGGATCGCTTCCCTCACCTCGTCGGGGGCATGCAGATCGAGAAGCACACGAGTCGACGATCGGAGCAGCCCCCAGGACCAGCGCACCACGAGCGTCGCGCCGACCAAACCCATGAAGGGGTCCAGCCACCGCTGCCCAAGGTACTTGCCGGCAAGGAGCGCAAAGACCGCGAGAACGGAGGTCAGGGCATCCGCCAGCACATGAAGATAGGCGGACCTAAGGTTGTGGTCCTTGTGGCCGTGGTCACCGAGAACGGCGAGGCATGCGCCGTTGACGATCAGGCCGAGAACCGCGACGAGGATCGCCTGGTTGAATCCGATGGGCACGGGCGACAGGAAACGCGCGGTGCTCTCCCAAGCCATGGCCAGGGCGATCAGCGCGAGCATCGATGCGCTCGCAAACGCGGCCAGCGAGTTCACTTTGCCCGTGCCGAAATTGAAGCGGACATCCTTGGCGTGGGCACGGGTGTAGCGGTAGGCGAATACCGAGATGGCGAGCGCCGAGGCATGGCTTCCCATGTGGAGCCCGTCGGCCAGGAGCGCCATCGAACCGAAGGCGAGCCCCGCCACGATCTCGACGATCATCGTCAGGACCGTGACGATGCTGACGATCAGCGTTCGCCTTTCGGCGGATTTTTTCCTGTCCTGGCCGAACGTATGGTCGTGTACCCATCGTTCGATGGATTCCGTGTGCATGTCGCTGTCCTTGTCTCTTAGAGGCGGTTTCGGATCCGTTTGGTTCCGGCGAGGAAGAAACGGTGGATTGTTTCCGATGGCGGGAGGTGGGCGAGTAAGCGGGTGACCGCCGCGACGGCCTATTCGCCCAGAGCGGAGACTGTTTCCTTGTCCGGCTCGCGACTCTCCGGGGCCGGCATCGGAGAGGACTTCTGCCACCGGCTTAGTGTGATCGACTGGGTCGCGGCGGCGAGGCCGAAGGAGAAGACGCTTAACACCAGCGGAACGCCCTTGGTTCCAAGCAGGTCGGAGGCGGATTTGACCGCCCCCACCGCGATGACCAGGATGGCCACGTTGCGGATCTCCCGGTTGCGGGCGCGGAAGGCGTAGAGACCGAGACCCAGGGCGGCCAGGTTGATGATGATCGATTGTGTGCACTGGAAAGTATCCGGCCCTTCGGGCCCGACGGGAAGGATGATCCACCAGGCGATCGCCCGAAGGAGGAAGAAGAAGCCGGTCAGGGAGGCCAGGAGCGTGACGGCTCCGCTCAGATCCTCCGTGTCGTACGTCTCGAACAGCGGGGAGCGGGCGGGAGGAACGTGGCGTCGGCACCACAGGTAATGGACCAGGGCGACCACGGCCAGCACGGCGGCGGGAGCCGTACCCGCCAGGGGCGATGCGGGGAGACCTTTGGTCAGGAAATCGAGCGCCAGGGTGACGACGGCGTAGACCTGGAGGAGATAGGAGGTCACCCGGACCGCGCCGCTCCCCCATCGATCGGAGAGGACGGCCACGCCGAGGGCCGCGGCCCCGAGCAGGGGGGCGGCCGGAAGGCTGCCGAGCGCGGCGGGGAGGGTCAGCCCCAGGAGGGCGCTCCCGGCGACGACGAAGGAATTGGTGCCGGGGACTCCCTCGATTTTCCGCATCGCGAGCCAGAAGGCGGCCCCGAAGTGGACGAAGGCGAACAGGATCGCCACCAGGTTGAGCGCGAGGGCGCTTCCGTCGGCCTCGCTCACGACGACCCGGGCGGCCAGGTACGACCCGACGGCGTTGATCGAGGGAAGGCAGAAATCGAAGGTGGAGATCTTCACTTGGCGGCTCCGGACGATGCCCAGGAGGGCGATCGTCAGGAATGCGATGCTGACGATCGTCAGGACCGGCAGGAACCACCCGGGGGCCAGGGTAGGCGCCGCTGTGATCTTGCGGGAGGCGACGGCGGCGAGTCGCGTCCCCCAGAGAAGGAACATGGTCAGGGTGACGAGCAGCACCGTCCAGCGGAGCCAGCCGCAGCGCTTCAGGGTCCCCGCGTAATATCCGAGGAAGTTGGCCGTCAGCAGGATCATGAAGAGGTAGGGGAAGAAAGGATCCGGGTAGTCGATCGCCGCACCGCCCAGGCACATCCCCAAGGTACCGACCGACACCGGAAGAAAAGCCGTGAAACGGCGGCTGAGGAACGCCATGCCGGCGCCGGTGGCCATCAGCGTCCAGTACGCCGGGACGAGCGGGAGCGACCGGAAGCGGGCGTGGGTCTCGACCACGATGGTCGACATGAGGATCGCCCCGCACGCGACGAATACCGGCGCCAGGGAACTTCCCCGCCGGTACTGGTACCACCCGGCCACCATGAGGGCCGCGGCGTAGCCCATGCCGAGCCCCATGCCGAGGAGCGGGTTGACGATGGCGTTGTCGGTGATGGTCCTCAGGATCAGGGCGACCACCATCAGGAAGCAGAGGGTGGCCAGGCGGGGAAAGAGCGACGCCCTGCTCGCCCAGCGGATCACCTCGTCGGAGAGGCTGTCGGACTCCCCGGCGGCAGGCGTGCCCGGCGGCTTTCCCGGACGCGGGGAAAGTGTCGTCGGGGTGACCTTCCCCGGGCGGGCCGTGGATGCGGCGGCCGATCGACCCGGGGGGGATGCCGCGAGGCGTCCCTCGAGATCGGCGACCCGCCGGCTCAGGCTCTCGATATGCTCATGCAGCCGGTCAACCTTCTCCTCGATCGTCGGGTGTTGACTGCGCATGCGTGTGTCTCCGTGGCTCTGCCGCGGATGTTCGTGCAGGCGGGATGAGAGCCTTCATCTATAACGCGGTTCTAATATAGTATCGGCAGCGATTGCCGGGGTGGCAAGGAATTCTTTCGGCGGGAATGGACCGTTGAGGGGACTCGACTCATTTCCCCTCCAGCACATCCTTCACTTTCCGCACCATGGAAATCGGCGAGCACGGCTTCTGCAGGAAGGCAATCCCGGGGTCCAGCACGCCCTGGTGAACGATCGCATTGTCCGTATAGCCGGACATGTAGAGGACTTTGATGCCCGGCCGCAGCTGTCGCAGCCGCTCGTAAAGCTCCCGTCCTCCCATCCTCGGCATGACCACATCGGTCAGGAGCAGACTGACCTCCCCTTGGTGCTCTCCGGCAATCCGGAGCGCCTCCTCGCCGTCGCCCGCCGAAAGCACCGCATACCCGTACTGCCCGAGGATCGTGATGGCCAACTCCCGGATCGACTCCTCGTCTTCCACGACAAGGACGGTTTTTCCCCCGCGAAGATCCTCGACGGGCGGGTCCCCCTTGTCCGGAACCTCCCGCCGGTCCTCCGTGCGGGGAAAGTAGACCTTGAAGGTCGACCCTTTCCCGGGCTCGCTGTATACCCAGATGAAACCCCCGCTCTGCTTCACGATGCCGTATACGGTGGAGAGCCCAAGCCCCGTCCCTTTCCCCCGTTCCTTCGTCGTGAAGAAGGGCTCGAAGATTTTCGATGCCGTCTCTTCGTCCATCCCCACCCCCGTGTCGCTGATCGCCAGCATGACATAGGGACCGGGCTGCACAGGGGGGTGTACGTGTGAATATTCCTCGTCCAGGAAGACGTTGGAGGTCTCGATCGTAAGCTTCCCTCCGCCCGGCATCGCGTCCCTGGCGTTGACGACAAGATTCATCACCACTTGCTCGATCTGTCCCGGATCGGCCTTCACGCTCCGAAGATCCGTTCCAAGGACGGTCCGGAACTCCACGTCCTCTCCGATCAACCGGCGGAGCATCATGTCCATGTGGGAGACGACCTCATTCAGGTCGAGCACTTTCGGCTGCAACACCTGTTGACGGCTGAACGCCAGGAGCTGACGCGTGAGCGTCGCCGCCCTGTCGCCGGCCCGCTTGATCTCCTCCACTTCCTTGCGGAGGGGCGACTCCTCTTTCATCTGGTCCAGCAGGAGTTCGCTGTAACCGTTGATTACCGTCAGGAGATTGTTGAAGTCGTGAGCGATCCCCCCCGCGAGCCGGCCGACCGCCTCGATCCGCTGGGACTGATGGAGCCGCTGCTCCAGGTTCCTGCGTTCGGTGATGTCCTGCGCCATCCCGCGGACAACCGGGTTCGTCACTCCATCCGTGCGCAATGAATTCTTGTATTCCCAGATGCGTTGTTCGCCATTGCGCGTCTGAACCAATAACAGGCCCTGAGCCGTGCCGTGCGTCTTGATCTCGTCCATGTATTTTCCGAACGAATCGCGTACTTGCGGCGCGAGAACCACGCGAAAATTCATCCCCAGAAGCTCATCCGGGGCATAGCCCAGAACTTTCGACGCCCAGGGATTCACGGAGAGAATGCGCCCATCCAGATCGTGCGTGCAGATGAGGTCCTGGCTGTGTTCCACAAGGTCCCGATAGCGATCCTCGCTCTCCCGCAGCTTGTCCTCCGCCTGCTTGCGGACTTCTTCGGAACGGTCCATGTCGTCGCCGATCTTCAAGGCGACCCTCGCTATCAGCGCACCCGTGACCAAGGCGAAGGCCGCGATGGAAACGCCGGACTTAAACGGGTCGTCTTCGGAGAAGATCCAGGGGGCGTAAACGCGCAGCAGGTCGATCGCTATCACGACGCCGACCGTTGTCGTGACGAATGCCCGGAGAAGCCTCGCCCGGGCCGAAGGGCCTGCAAACAATCTCAGCGGGAAACAGTCCGGTCCCGCCGCAAGAACCTGCCCCGTTCCAAGCATCAGGACCGCAAGCGACGTGGTTGCCGCCATCGGGATGGTCGCGGTGCCGTACAGGAGGGGGTTCCCGTGCAGATAGCCCAGAACGAACACGGCTCCGCCCGCCGCCACGATCATCCCCAGGCACCCCGCAAGGTCCCCGAGAAACCTGCGGCGCCGCCCTATCCGCGCACCAAGGACGAGCATCGGGACGACCGCTCCCGCGAGGAGAAGGGTCGCCGCCGTTGTGGGAGACATTCGGCCGGTGGGGATCGCTCCCATCATCGGAGGATTGGGAAACAGCCATTCTTCCAGGGAAAGAACGCGGATTCCCGTTTCTTCCACGAGTTCGATCAGCCCATACGCCGAAACGAGTGCGGACAACGCGGCTGCGAACATTCCCGCCCCGCCTTGCGGGGGAATCATCGAGTGAACGAGGAGCAACCCCCCGAGGCACAGGAATGCGATCGAGGTGATGGGAGCCATCGGAATGTAGGAAGATCGGATGCTTGCGAGGAGGGGCATTCCAAGAACCCAACCCGACAAACCAAGGAGCCCCAGCGCGGCGGTGGCCGCTCCGATAAGGGATGCAAGCTTGCGGTATGTGTCGGGGAGGGGACGAAAGGTCCGGTTTGTTATGCCCAGAGTCAGGCAATTCTCCTCTCGCCCGGAAATGCCTGCCACCCAAATGGCATTGTAGTCGAAATCACATCATTCAAATAAAACTATAATTTCCTCGCCGACCGACGGACTGTTTCCGCAAATATTTTTTGCATAGTTTCCCGGGATTTTTGACACAAATGAGACGCGTTGATATTGCCGGGAGCAAGCCTGGTCGTTCAGCCAAGTTCGAGTATCTCGAATATGCCGGATTATCCCGTTTTCCAGGCGAGAAACGGAAATCCGTGAACGTCGAACTCCCTGGCGTTCCCCTCTCCCCTTGCGCCGCCGAAGGTATCGATGGCAGCCCCGATTTCGATGTCCTTGAATCCGGCTTCCCTGAGCATCCTTTCCCAGCCTGCGCACGGCAGGCCCCCGGCGATTCAACCCGTCCAGAGGTCGATGTCGCGGATCACCTCCTCCGGGACCGGCTTGCCGTTTGCGATGTCGGCGAACTGTATCCTCCCCCCGGGCCGGAGCACCCGATCGATCTCCGAGAATATTCGTCTCTTATCGGCGCAGAGGTTGATCACGCCGTTGCCGATCACCACATCCGCCCATCCATCCCCGACGGGAAGGTCCTCTATCAACCCTTCCCGAAACTCCACATGGTTCAGACCCATCTCCGCCGCCGCCCCACGGGCCTTGAGGAGCATCTCCCGCGTCATGTCCACACCGACGACATGTCCTTTGGGTCCGACCTGCATGCAAGCCACGAAACAGTCGAATCCTCCCCCCGATCCCAGATCGACCACCCGCTCCCCTTCCAACAGGGAGCGCAGGGAAAAGGGATTCGCCACCCCGGCGAACGACTCAACCGCCGACTCCGGGAACGATGCGATGACGCTTTCGTCGTACCCCAACCGGGCTGCGAGCGGCCGCCCCGTGTGGAAGTGAAAATTGCCGCGAGGATTCATGGCCACCTCGCGGTACTTCTCCTTCACCTGCTCGCGCAATGTCTCGGGATCTACCGTCACCTCGAAAGCCATATGCCCTCCAATCCACCCGTTCCGGGGGACGCTACCCGACGCCATTCCGCCATCCAAATACAAACCATCTTTTTGAAATAAGATTCGGCGGAAATCGGCAAAGATTCCTATGTCAGAGGAAAATCAATCCCTCCCCGCGGCCGGGTGCCACCGGAATCCCCACCTGGCTGAAGGGGGGACTCGAACCTCCACGGATTTCCCCACCACTCTCCTGAGGTGGTGGGGATACCGTCGTCCGTTGGTCCGGTCATCTCTGCGGAAACGGAATCTATACCCTCCGGACGTGTATCGAAGGAATATATGGATTCCTTTGCAGAATAAGGCGAGTCGAGTTGGCATGGTCCCGAAGGTGGAGAGTCCATGAGCTACAGCGACGACAGCAACAGCACCGACCCGAAACAGACCCCGAACCCGCGCCCGGACCCGGCGGAGAGCGACGGCCCCACCGGCTGGCTGTATGCGTTGAATTCGTTTCTGGAACGCTCGTTCCTTGAGGCGGACCGGGATACCGGATGTTGACCCCCATGAACCGGGCGGGCGGTCTGCCCGTCAATCTCCAACTCCGGATGGCGGATGAAAGCCGGCTTGTAGTCCGCCACGTTCCGTTCTATACAGCCGCCGTCTAACACATGGGTTTATACAGCAAACTGTATATGCAAATTTTTACCGGATGACCGCGATGGTGTGCCAGGCTACCGGCGGTCCATGCCAGATCCAACAGCATATTCTATCCATGCCCGATATGGCTGGCCGTCCACCAGTCACAGAGCGCATGCTTCCCGCATCGAAACAGAGGCGAATATCCGCGATCAGATTGGGGAGCTTCAAAAGCTCTTGACCTATGCATATCTCGTCCTCTTGAATTTCGCTCACAAATGCGCGCACATTCCCCGTCGCACCCCATCGTCGCTCCCTGGCGTATCGACTACAACGAGCAGAGACCGCATACGGCATTGTGCAACCAGACGCCGGAGCAATCCGAGGAAGAACGGCAGCAATCTCGGACCGCGAAGGATGGTATTTTTTAAACCTCGAGTTGGATCAAGGATGGGGTGAGGCTCACTGGAGCATCCTGGCAATTATTGCTTATTTGTCACCCACACCCATCTCATCCAATATCGATTTCATTTGTTCTTCCGTTATCCAGTTCTTTTCCAGAAGGATCTCACCGAGACGCCTGTGCGGTCTTTGCGTAACGTTATACTCTATCTGCTCTGCGAGTGCGCGTTGGACCTGATCAAGGGTTACATACTTTCGAAAAACTGCGATGCTCCCGAAGCGATAGGTTCCTATGCCCGGGGATAATTTCGAATGGTCCATTCCCATAGCTATTCGTCGAAAATTTCTCGAAACACGTCGGAGTATTTTCTGAAAATTCCCAGGATCTTCGGGTCGAAGTGTTCGGGGGAGGTTTTTTCGTCTCCCTCAGTGATAATCTTCACGGCCGTTTCATGGCCGAAGGGAGGCTTGTAGGGACGCTTACTCCGCAAGGCATCGTATTGGTCGATGATGTTCATGATCCTTCCTTCGAGTGGAATCTCCTTTTCCTTCAATCCAAGAGGATAACCTTTCCCGTCCCACCTCTCATGATGGGACAGGGCAAATGTCTCAGCAGCCTGCAGAAAGGGGCTATCAGAATCCCTAAGTATTCTCGCCCCGACGGTGGTATGAGTCTTCATGATCTCGAACTCCTGCGGAGTCAGTTTACCCGGCTTGAGAAGAATGGAATCCGGTATGCCAACCTTCCCGATGTCGTGCATCGGGGCTGCGTAACACATGATATCTGCTTTTTCTTTGGGGACACCTAGTTCTTTTACGAGAACGCTGGTGTATTTTTTTACCCGCTTAATATGCGTATAGGTATCTTCATCCCGATACTCCGCGGCAAGCGTCAGCCTGTGTACGGTGTCCAGCAATGCTTTCCTGAGCTGCTTGGTTCTGCCCTCAACTCGCTCTTCCAGGGCCTGGCTGTGGCATTCCAGGAAATCCTGGTATTTTTTTACTTTCAACAGGTTGGTGACCCGGACCAGAAGTTCCGTATTGTCGACGGGCGTGTTTAAGAAATCATTCGCCCCGGCTTTAAGCGCCGTCACCCTCGACTCCTTGTCTGCATAAGCTGTAAACATCACGACGGGGATGCCGCTAGTGCCGTTCCCGCTCTTTAATTGCTGGCAGGTTTCAAAACCGTTCATCTTCGGCATGGAGATGTCCAAGAGAACAAGGTCTGGTTGAATCTCTTTCGCTCGTGACAACCCCTTAAGACCGTCAGGAGCCGATTCGACATCAAACCCCTTTTCTGTAAGGAACGCACCCAACACATTAACCATAAATGGTTCGTCATCGATGATCAGTATTGTATCTTTTCGTTGCGTGTCCATTTCTTGCCTCACAATAACCTTATTACAAACGTTATCGGAAAGAATGAACCGTTTCTTTAGGAATTCCAGACGTTACTCCGTTAGATTCCTATTCCCAAAATCTGCAGGACCCATTTGGGACTCACGGGCCGAAATCGCAAAAAAAAAAAGGAACTTGGCGTGAAGCCAAATTCCCTTTGAGTAATGCGATGGTGCCGAAGGGGGGACTCGAACCCCCACGGGTTTCCCGCCACCCCCGCCGAGGATTCGGTTCCTTTACGGTAGCTTCACTTCGAGGCCGTATTTCGGCGCGATGGCCAGAAGTTGGGCGATGCTTTCGGGATCGGGCGGCCCCGTTGGCCCGATCAGGCTTGCGACGGGCTTTCCAATCGCCGCGAAAAACTTCTCGAAGCCTGCCGGCGTCAATATGACCAGCACCTTACCGGGTTTTGTGCCGACGTTTTCGTACCTGTGAACAGTTCCCTTGGGCACGCGACGGAAAAAGCCGGGGCCGGCTTCGATGGTTCGGTCGCCGCGCAGGAACGAAAAGTTTCCGTCCAACACGTAGAACGATTCGTCCTCCCGGTGATGAATATGTGGCGGCGGGCCGTTGTGGGGAAGGGCGGTGGGCTCGATCACGCAAAACGAACCTGCGGTTTCTTCGCCCGTGATCTTGAAGTGGGGTGCCGAAGGCGGGATTTGAACCCGCATGATTTTGGACACAAATGGGACACTCGGAAATGTGGCAGACCGCGACCTCCAGTCCGAGGCCTCTCGAAAATAATGTATACTGAACCCGACTCTCGCAGGGCGAGGTGGTTTTTCATGGAGATTGCTCCCCGTATCACGGTGGACGAAAAGGTTCGGTTCGGCAGACCGGTGATCAAAGGGACCCGTGTCCCGGTGAACCTCATATTGGGGAAGCTGGCGGGCGGGATGACCTACGAAGAGGTCATGGCCGAGTATGACCTCGCACGGGAAGACATCCTGGCCGCCCTGAATTACGCGGCGAAATCTCTGGCGGAAGAAAAGATCCGGGCCATCGGCTGAGCCCCGTGATATTCGTCATCGACGAAGACCTGCCGCGTTCCACCGCGAAGATCCTGAGAGCAAATGGATTCGAAGTCTACGATGTCCGGGACCACGGCCTCCGCGGCCAAGCGGACGAAGCAATCCTATCCTTCGCCACACAGAAGAAAGCCATCTTGATCACCGGCGACCTCGGGTTCGGCAACCGAATCAAGTATCCTGTCGGTTCCCACGAGGGAATCGTCATCGCACACTTCCCGAACGAACTCTCCACTTCCGAACTCAACGCTCAGATCCTCGGCGGCCTCTCGGTCTTGTCGGAAGACGATTTGAAGATGTCGCTGACGATCCTGGAGCCCGGGAAGATCCGCTCCAGGAAGAACTGACCGAAAAAAAGGAACCCGGCGCTAATCCGGATTCCCTTCGGTTATTGCGATGGTGCCGAAGGCGGGATTTGAACCCGCACGGGTTTCCCCACCACCCCCTCAAGCAGCCCTAACCATTATAAGGCAGTCCAATCCTTTTGTTTAACGTATAGTTATGACAATTCCAAAATTACACTTTCGGGAGATTTAGAGAGATTTACGTTGTTTTCCTAGGATTTTGGACACAAATGGGACACTCGGGGGCGAGTCATACCGCGATCTCCAACATGATCTTGTCGTAGGTCACCCGGGCTGACATCTTATTTGCAGTATCTTTCAGCTCAATTAGGCCGACCTGGGAAAGGTACTTCACATCCTCTGAAACGTTCTTGATATTCCGCTGTGCAAGCCTGGCCAGCTCGTGGAGCGAGGCGGGTTCCCCCTCCCGGATCAGGCGCAGAAGATTGAAGCGCTGAGGCGTCAAGGCCTTCCGGAAGGCCTCCAGGCTCGTGAAGTAAACCCCGGTCTTTTTCTTCGTCTTCTCGCCTCTCTTTACGGCCTCGCCCGTCCGGACGAAATCGTCCATCGCTTTCGCCATGCTCTTGATCCCGATCTTGACCCTCTTAACTCTCATGGTATTTCTCCTTGTACGACTGTACGTCTGCCTCGAAATCCCGGACTAGGCGGCGAAGGCCCCGGAATGGATAGGTGGATTCCTTATCCATGAAATGCCGATGATCCCCCTTTTCTTCCGCGTTGTCGTACCCGATGACCCGTTCTCCTCCAACGATGTAGACCAAGGAGTATTTGTATCCGTGCGGTTTGTCTTCTGAAACCGGTACCTGCCATATCTTCATCTCGACCGTGTTCCCCAGATCGTCCGTAACCTTTTCATGAAGGACCAGCCTTCCTCTCACCATGTTGGTATGTTATGCCAACATAAAGAGATCGTCAATGGGAGTCTGCTATGTTCCGTGGTCTGGTGCGCGATGTCGAAGGTTGTTGGACCCACGGGCCGAAAAAACGAAAAAAGGGAACTTGGCCCGAAGCCAAATTCCCTTTAAGCGTAAATGTCCGACTTCGCTCCTCGCATGATGTAACGCCCGTCGCTTCGGAGCTTCGGCGGACAGCCTTCACCGTTGGCTTGCCAGCCGTAACTCCGAAATCCGGGGTTTGCGCTTGCGATGAGGAGTGAAGGCTGGTGCCGAAGGCGGGATTTGAACCCGCACGGGTTTCCCCACCGACCTTCAAAAGTCGTAGCGCCTCGCGATGCCTTGGTAAATGATCCCGGACACATTCCGGATCACGTCGCCGCGTGAGCGGATCCAGGTCGTGTATTTGCGGGCGCGCTTCCCTTTCTCGACGATGCCGATCACCGTATAAGGATAACGTTTGCCGTCCGGACCCTTGGCGACGAGGATTCCAACATCACCGCAGACGCGCGCGGTGCTGCCGGTTTTGTTGTAGACCCGCGTGCCAGCTGGGATGCCTTGTATCCCCGTGCGGATCCTGTTGGGGCCAGGCAGCCCCATCAGGCGCTTGATCTCCCGGGCGCCGGAAATATCCTCATTCCAGACCGCATGCAGGAAACGGCTGTAGTCGTGGGGGGACGCCTTGTTGAGGTAAGTTCGCCCGCCGCGCGGTATGTATTCGACGATACGCGTATCCTGGAAGATACCGGGGTAATTCCGTTTCAGTATGCGTTGAGCCGCATTCGGCCCGCCTATCTTCCGGAGCATCCAATTGGTGGAGGCATTGTTCGAATGCTGGATCGCCATCTCCATATGCCGGCGACTCTTATTACCGTAAATCAACTCGCCCTGCTCGGCCTTGTAGAAGAAAGCCGCTGCAATGAAGAGCTTCACCATGCTGGCCGCTTCAAACTGGTCGTCCTCGTTGATGCTGACCAGTTTTTCGCCGGAGGTGAAATCGTAAACCGACCAAGCGGTGCGCTCGTCATCCTTGATTTTCCCTTCCCGGCGCAGACGGCTGATGTAGTCTTCGACGGAAGACTGGAGGTCCAGGATCTCGCGACTGCGTTCGGCTTCCGTCATCCCGTTTCGGGAAGCACGCGGAACGTTGACCGAGGTGAAAGACACTTGCCGGGTGTCACCGTTGTCGAGCATCGCCCAATCCCGCGAGCGCACCGGTATGGCGGCCTCCAGCCCCCGGGATTGCAACAGGCGGGTATGGGACGCTGCGACCTGCGTCGCCCCGGCGCGGTCGCCATGGCGCGCGTAGATCAGGCCGAACAGGTCGCCCTTGCCAACCACCTTGAGACCGATGGTCACTCCCGGCCCCAGCACTTCGGCTACCCGGTCGCGGTAGTCCTGGACCCCGGCGAGACTCCGCGACCAGAGATAGGAAACGTCGTAGCGATCCGCGGCGGCCGCAGCCGGCGACATCGCCGCCAGCCCCAGCAGGGCGGCGACGATAGAAAGGAAGGGGCGCTCAATGGACCGCATCAAGTTGCATACCTCGCGAGAGATCTTTTTTGTTTTTTTATCATAGATGATCCGTACGGACAAATCTTATCGAGCGGGCAATCCGGTTTCTCTCTTTATCGTTCGTATCCACCAAAAGCCGCCATTCGAGGGGACGAACGGCACCATCTATCATCACGATGAAACCGTCTCCATGTCCTCGAAGGGGGAGGTCGTGCCATTTCTTTCGGATGCCGCTGGGGATCACGACCACTTGGGAGGACCAGAGGAGACGGTCAGTCGCGTCCCGCATGTTCCACGAGCCAGAAATTAGCCAGTCGGGCAGTTTTTACGAAAAAAGGGAACTTGGCGCGAAGCCAAATTCCCTTTAAGCGTAAATGTCCGACTTCGCTCCTCGCATGATGTAACGCCCGTCGCTTCGGAGCTTCGGCGGACAGCCTTCACCGTTGGCTTGCCAGCCGTAACTCCGAAATCCGGGGTTTGCGCTTGCGATGAGGAGTGAAGGCTGGTGCCGAAGGCGGGATTTGAACCCGCACGGGTTTCCCCACCACCCCCTCAAGATGGCGTGTCTGCCAGTTCCACCACTTCGGCACGCTGCAGGAAAAACATCTTAGCCACCCTCCCCCGGAAAATCAAGGGAGATAAGGTTTCCCTTCCCAAACCGTCCGCAAACTTGTAACCTTCAGGGCTAAACTTTGGTTGCGCGGGGGGGACGGGGGCATGGCGGAAGAAGAAGCGCCGCGACGCGGCGGATTGTATCGGAACGCGGTCAGCTTGATCGGGACGCTCATCTCGGGCGGGAGCATCCTCCTCATCATCTTCGCCCTCGCCCTCGAATTCAGCCTCAAGCGGCACAGCCCCTACATCGGCATCTTCACGTACATGGTCTTCCCGACCTTCTTCGGCGTGGGCGCGGTCGTCTTCCTGTACGGCATGTGGCGCGAGAGCCTGCGCCGGCGCATTGCGGGAAGTGAGGATGCGCTCGCATACCCCCTCGTCGACCTGAATATCCCGAGGCACCGGAAGCGGTTCATCTATATCGTGCTCGGGGGGACGTTCCTCTCCGTGTTCATGGCGTTCGTGACGTACAACGCATTCCTCTACAGCGAGTCCGTCTCCTTCTGCGGCACCCTGTGCCACTCCGTGATGGAGCCGGAATACGCGGCGTACCTGGCGTCCCCGCACGCGAGGGTCAGCTGCGTGGACTGCCACGTCGGGCACGGCGCCTCCTGGTACGTGAAGGCGAAGATCTCGGGAGCCCGGCAGGTCCTTGCGGTGGTGATGAAATCGTACCCTCGTCCCATCCCTACCCCCATCGAGAACCTGCGCCCCGCGCGGGAGACGTGCGAGGAGTGCCACTGGCCGGCGAAGTTCTTCGGCACCCAGTTGATGCAGATCGCGCACTTCCGGTACGACGAGAAGAACACGCCCGAGCAGATCAGCATCGGGATCAAGACGGGCGGGGGCAGCGCCGCCCTGGGAGGCACCGCCGGCATCCACTGGCACATGATCATACAGAACAAGGTCAACTACATCGCCGTGGACCGCCAGAAGCAGGAGATCCCCTGGATGGAGGTCCGGAACGACAAGGGTGAGCTGGTGGAGGAGTACCTCAGCCTCGACTACACGGGGAGCAAAGAGCAGCTCGCGGCGATCCCGAAGGACGAGATGGACTGCATGGACTGCCACAACCGCCCGACGCACATCTACCTGCCGCCGGAGACCGGGGTGGATCGCGCCATGACCACCGGGCTCATCCCCAGGACGCTTCCCTGGGCGAAGAAACTGGTGGTGGACGCGCTCGTCCGCGAATACCCGACGCGGGAGAAGGCGCACGAAGGACTCAAGGCCGAGATCACAGGCTTTTACCGGCAGAAGTACCCCGCACTCTACGAGGCGCGCAAGGCGGACGTGGAGAAGGCGGCGAAGACGGCGACCGAGATCTACGATCGCAGCGTCTTCCCCGCGATGAAGGTGAACTGGAAGACGTACCCCTCCAACATCGGGCACCGGAACTGGCCGGGCTGCTTCCGATGCCACGACGGGCGCCACGTGTCGAAGAAAGGGAAGGTCCTGAGCACGGAGTGCTCGGTGTGCCACACGATGCCGGAGCGGGGGCCGCTCATGCCGCTGGGATCCGTGTCCCCGGACAAGAAGCTGCCCTGGCACCCCGTGGAGCTGAACGGGAAACATGCGCGGATCCTCTGCAGCCGATGCCACTCCGCGGGGTACCGCCCGCCGTCCGATTGCGTCGAGTGTCACAAGTTCAACACCTCGGCGCCGATGATGAAGATGGCGTGCACGGACTGCCACCAGAAGCCGGGGGAGGCGAGGCCGCTGACCTCCTGCAAGGAGTGCCACGACACGGTGGGCGGGCTGCACCGCAAGGGGGGGCACCCCGAAGCCGCGTGCACGGATTGCCACAAGCCGCACGCGTGGGCCGTGACCGGGCGCGACCCGTGCCTGGAGTGCCACAGCGACATGAAGGAGCACAACGCCGCAGAGGGATCGTGCGTCTCCTGCCACTCGTTCCGGCAGGGGAAATCGGCGAGGAAGTAACAGGGGGGCGGCTATTTTCCCCGGCGCTTCCTTTCCGGGAGCGCCCCTGGAACGATTCCGCCCGGGCCGAACTTCTCCCGGATCCGGTCCATCGCGCGGTTGAGCTTCTCCTTCTTCTCCGGATCCACGGATGGGGGGGGCTCCGGACCTCCCGTTTGCGGCCTGCCGAAGAGGGCGAGCTGCTCCATCCGGTCCTTCCTCCGCGCATCCTCCGCCGGGACGAGCTTCGACACCGAGATCCCGAGCAGCCGCACGGCACGTGCCCCCGCTTCGGTGTCCAGCAGCAGGTCCAGGCAGCACCGGTAGATCGTTCCGCCGTCGTCCGTCGGTTCGGACAGGGTGACCGCCCGGGTCACCTGGACGAAGTCGTGGTACTTCACTTTCAACGTGACCGTCTTCCCCCGGATCCCGCCGCGCCGCAACCGCGACGACACCCGGTCGGAGAGCGACAGAAGCTCCCGCCGCATCGCCCCCCGATCGCGCAGGTCGTGGTCGTAGGTGTCCTCGTGGCCGATCGACTTCGCCTCGCGTTCCGTCTCCACGGGCCGATCGTCGATCCCGCGGGACAACCGGTGCAGGTGCTCGCCGTGCGCCCCGAAGGCGCGTACGAGCGTCTCCCGGGAAGCGCGCCGCAGATCCCCGATCGTCCGGATCCCCCGCCGCAGGAGCGTCTCTCCCGTCACCTTCCCCACGCCCCAAACTTTTCCCACGGGGAGCGGGTCGAGAAACGCCTGCTCGCCGCCGGGAGGAACGACGGTGAGGCCATCGGGCTTGCCGAGATCCGACGCGATCTTGGCGAGGAACTTGTTCGGAGCCACGCCGGCGGAAACGGTCAGCCCCGTCTCTTCCCGAACGGCCGACTTGATCTTCCGTGCCACTTCCTGCGCGGAGCCGAACAGGCGCTCGCACCCCGTGACGTCGAGGAACGCCTCGTCGATGGAGAGCGGCTCGACCAGGGGGGTGAACCGGCGGTAGATGGCGAAGACCTTGTCGGACATCTCCGCGTATCGGGACATGCGGACCGGGAGGAAGATCCCCTTCGGGCAGAGCCGCTTCGCCGTCGCCGTCGGCATCGCCGAGTGGACGCCGGATTTCCGTGCCTCGTAGGATGCCGCCGCGACGACCCCGCGCCGCTCGTCGCCGCCGACGATCACCGGCTTCCCCCGGAGCTCCGGACGGTCCAGGACCTCCACGGAGGCGTAGAACGCATCGAGGTCCAGGTGAAGGATGCTCCGCACGGAGGTCACCCCGCGCGGTAATAGGAGCTTCGGACGAGGGGACCCGACAGGACGCGCGGAAAGCCGATCCCGCGCGCCGCATCCGCGAGGACCTCGAACGTCTCCGGCGTCACGTATTCCGCCGGCGGCATGTGATCCTTGGAGGGAGGCAGGTACTGCCCCACCGTGAGCGACCGGCATCCGGCGACGAACAGGTCCCGGAAGACCGCCATCACTTCCCCTTCGGTCTCTCCGAACCCGACCATGATCCCGGATTTCAGGGGAAGGGAGGGACGCATCGCGGCGGCGCGGCGGATCAGGCCGAGGGACCGGTCGTAATCGGCCCCCTTCCGGACAACCGGGTAGAGGCGCGGGACCGTCTCCACGTTGTGGGCGAGGATGTCCGGGGCGGCGTCGACCACGCACCGCAGCGCGTCGGCGTCTCCCGCGAAGTCCGGGATCAGCGGTTCGACCGTCGCGCCCGGCGCCTTCCGCCGCAGCGCGCGGACCACGGCCGCGAAGTGGGCCGCCCCGCCGTCCCGCAGGTCGTCGCGCGTGACGGACGTGACGACCACGTGCCGCCAGGAAAGCTCCGCCGCGGCGTTCGCCACGCGGTCCGGCTCGGCGGGATCCGGCGGAGCGGGCACCCCCGCGGGAACAGAGCAGAAGGCGCATCCCCGCGTGCATATCCCGCCCAGCAGGATCACGGTCGCCGTCCCCGCCCCCCAGCACTCCCCCACGTTGGGGCACCGGGCCTCCCGGCACACCGTGCGCAGGCCATGCCGGGCAAGCGTCCCCGACACCTCCTCCACACGTTGCCCGGAGGGGGCGCGCACCTTCAGCCAGTCGGGACGAAACGGGGGCGAGGGATTCACGCGTACCCCTCCAGGCGGCGTTCGCAGGCGGCGGCCACCGCGTCGCGGACCGCCGCCATCGGCGGGGCGATCCCCGCCTCCACGGAGATCGATGTCGCTTCCCGCCCCTTCAATCCGCACAGGTGGATCCGGTGGAAGTAGGCGAGGTCGGTCGTAACGTTCAGGGCGAAGCCGTGGTAGGTGACCCACTTCCTGATGCCGACCCCGATGGAGGCGATCTTCCGATCCCCCGCCCACACGCCCGTCAGCCTCTCGATGCGCCTCGACTCGACACGGAACACGCGCAGGGCGTCGATCAACGCCGCCTCGATGGACCGGACGAACTTGTGGACGTCCGGCTTTTCCATCCGGTAGATCGGGTAGCCGACCAACTGCCCCGGGCCATGGTAGGTGATGTCGCCGCCCCGCCCGACGCGCTCGACCGGGATCCCTTCCCGTTCGAGGGCCTCCCGGGGGGCGAGCAGGTTCGCCTCGTCGCCGGCGCGTCCGAGAGTATAGACATGAGGATGGGTGAGGAGAAGCAAGGTGTCCGGAATCCGCCCGTGCGCCCGGCGATCGAGAAAGGAGAGCTGGAGATCGAGCGCCTCACGGTACGGGACTTCTCCGAGCCAGACGGTCTCCACGGCGTGCCCTTTCGTCCTACGAGAACTCCCCCGCCTCGAGGATCTCCCGGACGCGGTACAGGAATCCGTTCCCCGCCACGCCGTCGATGACGCGGTGGTCGTACGCGCAGCAGAGGAACATCATCGGGCGGATGACGATGGAGTCTTCCCCCGCCACGTCGATCACCACCGGGCGCTTCACGACCTGCCCCAGGCGAAGGATCCCCACCTGGGGCTGGTTGATGATCGGCGTGCCGAAGAGGTTCCCCTTGCTCCCCGGGTTCGTGATGCTGAAGGTGCCGCCCGAGAGCTCGTCCGGGGAGATCTTCCCCGCCTTCGCCCGTGCGCCGAAGTCGTCCATCGCGGCGGAGATCTCCTTCAGGGAGATCCGGTCCGCGTGGCGCAGCACCGGGACGAGCAACCCTTTCTCCGTGTCGACGGCGACGGAGATGTGGATGTCCTTTCGGAGGATCGTGCTCTCGTCGTCCACGGTCGCGTTCATGGCCGGGAGCTCGCGGAGCGCCTTCGCGGACGCCTGGATGACATACGGAAGGTAGGTGAAGTTCATCCCCTCCTTCTTCGCGTTCGCACGAAGCAAAGCCACCCTGTGCATGTCCACCTCGGCGAAGATGTGGACGTGGGGCGAAGTGTGCTTGCTCCGGACCATGTGCTCGGCGATCTTCTTCCGTATCGGGGTCCACGGAACGACCCGGTCCCCTTCGGCGAGGGCGGCCTTCGGCGCGCGCGCGGCCTTCCGCGGAGGCGCCGCGGGAGCCTTCGCCGGCGCGGGGGGGGGCCCGGGACGTGCCTCTGCGGGCGCAGCGGCTGCGGCTTGACCGGAGGCCAGGTACTCCTCCACGTCCTTCCGGGTCACCCGGCCGTCGATCCCGGTGCCGGGGATCCTCGACAGATCCAGACCGTG